>Ga0209631_10000130_pt1 | contig 97246 bp, 88 predicted proteins | sample COG_08_FD_184752 | JGI IMG/M metagenome (GOLD analysis project Ga0209631, IMG submission 184752) | Pelagic Microbial community sample from North Sea - COGITO 998_met_08 (SPAdes) (version 2) | ecosystem: Environmental > Aquatic > Marine > Neritic zone/Coastal water | place: Helgoland, sampling...
ATCTCAGCCCCGGCACCACGCCTGGTGATCGAGCGATTTCCCTGCACGATTGTCACTGGCAAGCTCGTTATCGGCGACATGCACCACCCCAGTTTAATCCCGTTACCGATGATTTATGGCGGGACGACAGAATTATGCTGCTCAACTGAGTATGGTGAGAATCTGGTGATTCGCGGCAAGGGCGTCGTGTTGGTCTTTCGCGGTGCGCGTGAAGTGCCCGAATAAGCCGTGACACGCAGGCGCACTACGAAATTCCGCACGGCGCTGCTACTGCAACCGAGTGTTGGACGCGGGTGCGAGAACACATCAGCGGATAATTGCCGGCAGAACTCACGTGGCGGCGCATTTGAGTCGACCGATGGTGAGCGCTTCGACGATGCGCTACATTCACTATCGCCCAGGCGACTGGGTCGCCTTGAGTTGTTTCACTTTCAACAGTTTGTTTCGCTACCCGACGATTACACGCGGGCCAAAGCGCCAATAAAAAATCAGTTAGCGGCGCGCAAAAGCAATCATCGAATGCAGTTTCGCGACCACCGTTGACAATAGCAGGCAGGTTATGAAGAAGCTTAAAAACGAGAATGAGCTGGTTAAGAAAGCCATTGCCGACGGCGTGAAATATGGTGAAAAACGCGGCGTCGTTGAGTTTGAAGCAACTGATTCTGCGAGCGAAAAAATCGAGTACATCTATCGTCTGCTCGTCCACGACAAGATTATTCAGCCGCTCCCCGAGGTTGATGTGTCGCAGAAAGCTATGCGGCACCGCCTCGCGATCTGGGCCTCTAAGAACGCTTGAACCTATACCGGGGGTAAGCGTCTACCCCGACCGTGTCAGGACGATGCTAGAGTGTCGTGGAGCCACACAGACACGTAGCCGCGCGCGACAGCGGGTAGATACATCCTTGCCTAACTTGCGGGCCTGACGGCAGTTGGTGCGAGCCTGCATGCGGTGGGTCGCGATTTCAAATCCCAAAATGAGGTGACAGCGTGCCACCAACTCCTGAAAAACTGCCCCGCCCTAGCGTTGCCGAACGACTCGCGAACGGCCTGCGAGGACACATTAACCGTTTCGCTCATGTAGTTATTAATGTGTCTGATCTAGACCGCGCGCTGGCATTCTATGAAAACACCTTCCCCGTGCAGCGGCTGGCCCATATCAATGGCCCGGCCCAAAGCTACCCTGGTTTCGGCATTGAGCAGGGGCAATTCGAGGGATGGGTGCTGGAGAATAAAAAAGATGTCTCGCCTCCGGGCGATTTAATCGCAGAATTTCCAGCTCGCCTGTTGCACCTGATCGAATGGAAATCACCGCGCCCGACGGGCAAACCGTACCGCGAAGCGAATCATGTGGGCATTTACCGACAGAATTCACTGGTTAGCAATCTCGATGCTGCCTATGCCAACGTCGTAGCGAATGGCGGGAAACCGTATGGAGAGCCGAGCTGGATTGTGCTCACGCCCGAAGGCGACGGCGTAACAGTCTTCGCCTACCGTGATCCAGACGGCAACACCCTGGAGATGATTGCCGCCGAAACAGCCGACGGTAGTCCGCCGTTTGCAGGAATGATGCATCACTGCAATTTGAACGTGCGCGATCTACCGACGTCGTACCGATTTTACCGCGACCTGATGGGGCTCGATTTGACCGTGTATCTGGCGCCTTCCGATCTGCAACCGGCCACCAATGGTTCGCTGGGCGATCTACTGCGCAACCCTGACGGATCGGAATTCACCGACAATCAAATGCGTTTTGCCGCCACTCTCATGGGTGTGCGCTCCGATTCGCGCAGCCCCATCGATGTGCTCCAGTGGGATACACCCCAGCCCTTCGGTGAGCCCTACCCGCATGCCAACCACCTGGGCATTATTCGTGTCGCTTTCGAGGTCGATGATATCCAGGCGGCGCGGACGCAGTTGTTACTGGCAGGACACGGTCCCGTCGGGCCGGTCGAAACGTGGGATATGGGCGATTATGGTGAGCGCAAGGTCATCATTTTCAAAGACCCGGACGGCATCATGCTCGAGCTGATCGAGGCCGTGCCAATTCCCACTGAGCGTCCGCCTTTCGATTAACCAGTCCCGTAGACACGTCCGCTGCTACGCGACGAACAGCGGCGCACAATGCGATGGTTACTCTGAATTTGGAGCTCTCGGCCAAGTTTTAATCGGGCAGCTGAAAAGCATCACTGGCAAACGCTTCGGCGCCAGCAGTGAATAATGCCGGGGTGCCGCCCTGGGGACTCACGACAACCGTGTCGATACCTGTCTGGTAATCATTGCGCAGCAGCCCGCGGCAGTGCTCCGCAGAACCGAAATTGAATATTCTGGCGACCATTTCATCGCTCACTGCTGCACTGATTCGGGCCCGGTCGCGGGTCGCGTAGCCTGCTCTGATTTCGTCAATTGCGCTGGCATATCCCAAACGAATAATTATTTGCTGGTAGGCCGGCGCCGACGCATAGAAGGCGAGATGCTCACGGAAGTAGTCAAGCCCCGCCTCACTGTCCTCATGGACATACAACGCGCGCCGTTTGACGATCTCCAAATCGTCCACGCGCCGACCTACACGACGGGCGCCGTCATCGATTTGCTGCAACGCCCAGTCGAGTCTGTCCGGCGGGGTGAAATCATTAAGAATCACGCCATCGGCGAGCTCGCCAGCCATTTGCAGCATCTTCGGACCAATAGCGCCGAGATAAATCGGTACCGGCGTCTGCGGGCATTCCTTCAGTTGAAAGCCACGACTTCGCAGTGTAAGGCCCGAGAAATCGGTTTTCTTACCTGCCAGAATCGCACGAATCAACACAACGGTTTCGCGGACGCGGGTTAACGGTTTCGCATATTCAAGACCGTACCAGCGCTCCACCATATTATCGGTCGAAGCCCCGAGGCCGAGTACAAAGCGTGCGGGCGCCCGCTGCTCGACTGCCACAACACTGGTCGCGAGCACCGCAGGCGGCCGTGTAAACACTGGCACAATGCCAGTGCACAGGCGTACCTTGTCGGTGGTCATGGCGAGCGCTGCGCCGAGCGTCAGAGGATCCTGCAGACCCTCAGCATCAGGCAACCATAAATCGTCATAGCCGGCCTGCTCAGCCCACTCACCGCGCTCGAATCCGGCGCCCAGCCCGGGCGCCGTCCACAGCATTAAGCCAATGCGTTTGTGTCGCTTCATCAAAGTTTCCTGCTCGTACGTCCGGCCACTCCGGCTGACGATGCCCAGACACCGTTCGGACGCCGAGACGCAGTATACGAAAACCGCGCCGCCGCGCAGCGATGAAGCTAAATTACCCGACCACAGGTATGATTGGGACGCTGGTGGGAAGATTTGCGTCGGCACTTCGCAGGCGACTGATAAGCGCCGTAGATTGGAATTTGATTGAGCGAGGGCTCATGCCGATGGGTGTGACCTTGTCAGGTATGGGGAGTTATACCAATGGCGAAATTCGATACTTTAATTAGTGGTGGTTCGGTGGTCGATGGCACCGGTAGCGCGCCGCGCACGGCAGACGTGGCCATTAGCGACGGCAAAATCGCGGCGATTGGCAGCAATCTTGGTGCCGCCAAACAGACGGTCGATGCCGCTGGACTCGTTGTGACGCCGGGCTGGGTCGACATTCACACTCACTACGACGCGCAGGCGACGTGGGACCCGGAGCTTGCGCAATCGAGCTGGCACGGCGTGACTTCGGCTGTGGCAGGAAACTGCGGCGTTGGATTCGCCCCGGCCAAGCCGGAACGTCACCAGTGGCTGATCAATCTCATGGAAGGTGTCGAAGATATTCCCGGCGTGTCGTTGCAGGCAGGCATGGAATGGAAGTGGGAAAGCTTCCCGGAATACATGGACGCGCTCGATACACTGCCGCGCACACTTGATATCGGCACGCAGATGACCCATGGCGCGTTGCGAGCCTATGTCATGGGCCAGCGCGGCGCAGACAACGAAGCCGCAACCGATGACGATCTAGGTCAAATGGCGGCACTCATTGAAGAAGGCATGGCGGCCGGCGCACTCGGCTTCACGAGCTCGCGCACGTCGATTCATATCGACGTCGACGGCGTACCAGTCCCCGGCACCTTCGCCAACGAGAAGGAATTGGTCGCACTTGCCAAAGCGGTCAAACGCAGCGGCCACGGCTTGATGGAGATGGTCCTCGCAGGTGTCGGCGGCGAGGATTGTGACGGACTTGAGCGTGAGATGCAGTTGATGCGTAACGTTGCTGAGCAATCGGCATGCCGATTGATGTACCTGCAAGTACAACATAATTCGGACGCGGAGCAATGGCGCCGCCAGATGCGGGTGTGCGAAGAAGCGGCGGCCGCTGGCCACGAAATCGTGCCACAGGTTGCGGGCCGCCCCATCTCGCTGTTGTTCAGCATGGCGGGTGAGCATCCCTGGCGTTTCATGCCGAGCTTCGCCGAAATCGCCGATCTGCCGCCCGCTGAGCGCGTGCGCAAGATGGCTGATCCAGCCGTGCGGGCGAAACTATTGTCCGAAGAAGATCCAAACGACACGGGCTTCTCGATGTTCTACAAGAGTCCTGAATTGTGGGAAATGACTTATCCCGGTGGCAATCCGATTAACTACACGCCGGATCCGTCCACTAGCATTGCTCTGACCGCCAAACGCGAAGGCCGTAGTCCGGCAGAAGTGGCCTACGACCTGCTGTTGGAAAACAACGGCGACAGCATCCTGCTGTACATCGCGACCGGTTATGCCAATCACAATAGCGACGCAGTGCATGAAATGCTGACCCACCCGCTGTCAGTATTTGGTTTGAGCGACGCCGGTGCTCATTGCCGATTTATCTGCGACGGCGGCGTGCATACCTATATGCTCACGCAATGGGTGCGTGACCTGCCTGCCGATGACCCGCATCACCTGCCGCTGGAATTGATGGTACGCAAAATGACCGGAGACAATGCGAAGCTGTATGGTCTGAATGACCGCGGCATTCTCACTCCCGGACTACGTGCTGATATCAATCTCATTGATATGGCCAATCTCGGCGCACTGATGCCGAAAATGACCTATGACCTGCCAGCCGCGCAACCGCGCTTACTCGGTGGCGCAACCGGTTACGTCGGAACCTATGTCAAAGGCGAACTTGTACAGTCCAATGGCGAACTCACCGGTGCGAGACCGGGCCGAGTCATTCGCGGCCGTTAAGCGCTCATCGTAGCTCCCGACTGGTTACGCGGGCCAGTCGGGCGTGCGAGTGACGCAATTCATAGCCATCCGCGACATAATACCTAACGGCTGTTCAGCCGAGCGGCTTATCGCACCCCGACAGTGCGCCTCACAGCCAATCAACGACCGTGCGAAGATAGCGGTCTGCAGTTCCCGCAAATCGAATAAAGGAGAGACCCATGGCTCGATCGAAGGGCAATGGCGGTCCGGACAATCCGTGGCAAGAGGGTGGCAGTCTGCCGCCTGACATAGAGGACCTGTTTAAATCCGGTAGCACGCAACTACGCGAGCTCGTTCCGCAAGGTGGGGGGCGTGGCCTCTCGGTAGTGGCGGTTATCGCACTGCTCTTGTTCGGTGCATGGACGGCCTATTACACGGTCCCCAGTGATTCGGTCGCAGTTGTGCAGCGTTTTGGCAAATACCTGAAAGACGTGCCACCCGGATTGCACTTTAAGCTACCCCTTGGTGTTGATAGCGCAACGATTGTGCCGGTCAAGCGCCAGCTCAAACAGGAGTTTGGCTTCACTACACCGGGTGCTACCGATCCGTTCCAAAGCCCTCGCGACGGGAAACGCGAAACCGAAATGGTGACCGGCGATCTGAATGCAGCGTTGGTCGAATGGGTTGTCCAATACCGCATCTTTGATCCGGCCAAATTTCTTTTCGAAGTGCGCGAGCCCGCTGAGACACTGCGTTATGTCTCAGAATCGGTCATGCGCGAAGTAGTCGGTGACCGCACCGTCGACGAAGTCATCACAATCGGCCGCCAGGAAATCGAAAGCGAGGCCCTGACCAAAATGCAGTCACTATCGACGAAGTACGAGATGGGCATCAGCATCGATCAGGTCCAACTCAAGAACATCAACCCCCCCGGCCCGGTGCAGGAATCGTTTAACGAGGTAAACCAGGCGCAGCAAGAGAAAGAGAAGCTCATCAATGAGGCGCGTCGCGACTACAACAAAGTTATCCCGCTCGCCGAGGGAGAGAAAGATCAGCGCATTCGCGAAGCTGATGGCTATCGGCTCAAGCGCATCAATGAGGCCGAGGGTGACGTAGCCCGTTTCAATTCCTTGCTTGCGGAATACCGCAAAGCACCTGAAGTGACCCGGCGGCGAATCTATCTTGAGACCTTGCAGGAAGTGATGCCCGGCATCCGCTCCAAAATCATTGTCGACCAGAGTTCGCAGGGCATTCTTCCGCTATTGAATCTGAATCGCAGCAAGGAGCTCCTACCATGAACGGCGTATTACGCATTGGTTCAATTATTGTTGTTGCTGCCGTTGTCATCGTCGGACTTAACTCGCTCTACACTGTCAATGAAGTGGAGCAGGTGATCATCACCCAGTTCGGCAAACCGGTTGGTGATCCGGTGGTGACCGCCGGCCTTAAAATGAAAGTGCCGTTCATCCAGGACGTCAATCCGATTGATAAACGCGTGCTCGAATGGGACGGCAATCCTTCCGATATGCCAACCAAAGACAAACTGTATATTTCGGTGGATCTGTTCGCCCGCTGGCGTATTACCGACCCATTGCAGTATTTCCTGCGCTTGCGCGACGAGCGCAGCGCACAGTCACGGCTCGATGACATTCTCGGCAGTGAAACGCGCAATGCGGTCGCCAAGCACGAGCTAATTGAAATCATTCGCACCACCAAAGACCGCACGCCGTTGCGTGATTCTTTGTTGACGGATGCCGAACGCGAACTCGACATGGGAGCGCTGGTGCCAATCCAGAAAGGTCGCCATGCGGTTGAACGGGAGATTTTCGCTGCAGCGGCGCAGAAAGTTGAGGTGTTCGGCATCGAACTACTCGACATCCGCTTCAAACGGATTAACTACAACAATAGTGTGCGACCGAAAATTTACGACCGTATGATCAGCGAACGACGCCAGATAGCAGAGCGCTTTCTCTCTGAAGGTAATGGCGAGGCAGCGAGAATTCGCGGCAATCGAGTGCGCGAACTAAACAAAATTCAGTCTGAAGCGTATCGGGAAGTAGAGGAAATTCGGGGCGTTGCCGACGCAAAAGCGACTGAAATTTATGCCAGCGCCTACAATCAGAACCCGCAATCGGTGGCCTTCTACGAGTTCACGCGGACCATGCAAGCCTACAAAGACATCATTTCCGAAGATTCCACGCTGGTTCTGTCTACGGATAGTGAATTGTTCAGATTCTTGAAAGGGATGACCCCGGAAGGGAACGAATAGCGCCCGACAGGCGCACTTGAGAGCTGCCCGCTTAGGCAGGCAGCTCTATCAAGAACGACATAGTCCTGCCGATATAGTTAGATTCCGAGCTTCGGCCGCACCCATTCTGCCATGCGGTTGACTGCATCATCGGCCTCCGGCGCGCGACCGGCCATAAACTGAAACACATGCTGCATTTCGGGGAACACATCGCACTTCACATCCACCCCGGCCGCCTGCATGCGCTCCGCACCGCGACGGGCGTCATCGAGTAGCACTTCATAACCCCCAACCTGAATGTAAGTCGGTGGGAAACCTGCATAATCGCCATAGAGCGGGTTCACATAAGGATCGCGGGCCGACGTGTCGCCGATATACATCTGGCTCATTCCCAGTGACATTTCGGCTTTTATCAGACGTTCAACTTTGGCATTGGTTTTAAAACTTTCCGCCGTCGCTTCCATGTCATACCACGGTGACATCGGCATGACCGCAGCAGGTAAATCGATACCCTTCTCGCGCATAGCAAGCACGACTGCGGTGCACAGATTGCCGCCCGCAGAATCACCAACACTGGCAATTTTGTTTGCCGGGATGCCCTGACCCAGCAACCACTGGTAGACCTTAATGCCTTCGTTGATCTGCGACGGGTGTTGCGCCTCGGGTGCGCGTGCGTAGTCAACAATCAAACTGCGGCAACCGACCGCCTTAGCGAGATGGGCGAACAGTTTGCGATGTGAAAAACGTGAGCCAGTCACGCAGCCACCGCCGTGGAACGCTAACAGCACTGCATCATTGTTACATCCGTTCGGCACTGCCCACAGACATGGTGTGCCGTCGGCATCGGTTTCCAGATAATCGACGCCGCCGGGATCTGCGGCGAGATCGCCACACTTTTCCAGCAGGTCTCGCATTTCGTCGAGTCCCATTTCCGGATTCGCTTCCAGCGAAGCGACGAAACCGTCAAATAATTGATCAATGGCAGCGGCTTGTGGACTGGCCATAGAGTTTTCCCCTTATAAAGTGATTGATGCGATGGGCATCACCATGTTGCTAGAAACCGAGTTCAGTAGCAGCGCGCTCAAGTACGACCGGAACCGACCACGCTGTGCGCGCGAGACGGATGTCATCGCTACGCCCGTTTGCGTAAAGCCCGGCCGCACTCATCCAGAATGCCACCGAGCGCATGGCGTACAGCGCGTTGTAGTACCGGCACGTTTCGAAATCAATTGTGAAACCCGTCGCTGCTTCGTAGTCGCGAATAAATTCGTCACGCTCCACCAGATTCGACAGTAGTGATGTGCCCTCGCGGTTTAGATCACTCAGCACGTAGGCAACGTCATACATCGGATCACCGATCACTTGCAGCTCCCAATCGAGCACTGCATTCACCCGATCATCTTCTATCAATAAATTGCCTGTGCGATAAGCACCATGTACCAGGGTCAGTCGGTCAGTCGGCGGGATGTTTGTTTCCAACCAACAGATCAAATCTGTGAGGATGGGTTGCGGCGCGTAATCGGCACTTTCGATCAAGTTCCGCCACTTGTCGATTTCACGCTGCGCGAAACCTGTTCCCGGTGCCGGGACATCGAGAAAGTCGAGCCCCGCCGCGCGCCAATCAAGGGTGTGCAAGGTCGCCAATGTGGTGGTGAAGCTGTTAGGTAGAGTCCCGCGTTCTGCGGCTGCCTGGTAAAAAGCCCGCCCTTCCCTTCCCCATGGGTTGGGGCAGCTGCCGGTCACTTTTTCCATCACCAGAAACGGCGCGCCAAGAATGTTCTCGTCGCGCTCAAACCAATAGGCCTTCGGTGTCGCCAATTCGGTACGGTCAAGACATTCCAGGACCCGGAACTGTTCCTCGAGATCGGACAGATGTCGCAACAAGGCATTGCCCGGATCGCGCCGCAAACACAAACCCAGCTCCTGTGACTTGTCGTCCTCTGAATAACGGACATCGAACAGCCACGTTTCATGTGACCAGCCGACGGCAATGCGCTGAATATTGTGCAACTCGAAATTGCTGCCGTTCGTAAGTCGCGTGGCGAGATAGTCGATAATCGCCTGGCGAAGTTCCGGACTAGCCGTTTGCGCTTGCGTCATCCCGCGTACTCAACTTGGCGATCGATATTCGCGCGCATCGTTGTCCGTGTGCGCCCCAGCAGGGCGTCGAAATGTACCGCCCCTAGCGCGGCGCGGTTAGCGTAAAGTGCCTCCAGCCACCCACACAGGGCGTTGTCATCACGGGCCTCGGCGAGTTGGCGTGCAGCACTGGCCACCTCTTCCGGTACAGGTTTGGTAATTACTGATTCCGCAATATCGTCGATTAGCAGGTTAAGGTCGTCGCCATTAGCTTGACGATGCCCGCTGGCAAGCGCGAGCTGCCGACTCAGTTTTTGTAATACCACCGCAGCCATGAAGGCCTGTGTCTTCGGATATTCGGAGTCAACCGCAGGGCCAATCTCCTGTTTGAGCGTCTTAGCGATGCGGTCGAGTAACTCGGCCTCGGTCATGCGTTTACTCCGTGGGTCGTTGTGACGCTCATGGGTTGCAACTGGCTGGCCCATTCACGCAACATGAATTTTTGAATTTTTCCGCTTGGTGTGCGCGGGAAGTCGTCGATGAGTTCGAGCCGCTCAGGCAGGTACTGCTTAATCAAACCATTCTCCGACAGGTAATCAATCATTGCGTCGAAATCGAGTTCACCGTGCGGCTTGAGCGAAATATAGGCACAGCCTCGTTCGCCAAGTCGAGGGTCCGGCATCGCGACAATCGCCGCGTCCTGTACCGCCGGATGGCGATACAGTAATTCCTCAACTTCGACAATCGGAATATTTTCCCCACCCCGAATAATAATGTCTTTCGACCGCCCGGTGATACGGATATACCCATCCTCATCCATGCGCGCGTTGTCTCCGGTGTCGAGCCAGAAATCAGCATCAACCGGGTACGCCTGCGGGCGTTTCAAATAGCCAACGAAGGTCGTCGCGCAGCGTGACTGCAGCCGCCCTTCTGTACCGGCAGCAACCAGCGCATCATGGTCGTCGACCACCCGCACTTCCTGATGCGGTAACGCCCGGCCGTCCGTCTCGACGACTTTGTCAGTCGGATCTCCGGGGTAAGTGGCCGTAGTAATGCCCATCTCGGTCATGCCCCAGGCACTCATTACGTACATATTTGGATGCCGTTGTTGAGACTCCTGAATCAAAACGCGCGGAATCGGCGCGCCGGAACACAGGAACAAACGCAGGCAGGTCATGTCATGGTCTGCGACGCCGGGATTCTGCACTAGATCGATTAGAAACGGTGTGGAACCAAGTGTAATCGTACAGCGCTGTTCAGCGATCAACTGTGCGGCAAGAAGCGGCTCCCAAACGTCCTGCAAGACGCATTTGCAATGCTTGAACAGGGACAAAACGGTGGCGTACATGAAGCCAGTTTGGTGGGCCAATGGCGACCCCATAAAAATGCTATCGCCATCGGCGAACCCGAACAATTCACTCGCCAATTGTGCTTTACAGAGCAAGGTATTGGCGGTGTGCATCACGCCTTTGGGCTCACCCGTCGTACCCGAGGTGTAAATGACTTCGGTAACATCGTCCGCGCTCGGACGCCGTTCCCGAAACAATGCTGCGGAATCGGTGCGTTCTTCCCAGGCTTGCTCGAGCAAACATTTTTCGAACGATGTCTCGGCCTGTTCACCACCCACCACAAGCACGTATTCCAGATGGGTGAGCTTGTCTTGCAGGGTCGCCGCCATTGCCGGGTAGTCGTGTGAGCGAAATTCCTTCGGCACTATTAATAACCGAGCTTCTGCAAGACCGAGCATGAATTCAAGTTCGCGTTCGCGAAAAATTGGCATCAACGGATTGATCACCGCGCCGATCCGGACCAGCGCCGCATAGACCGCCGCATAATGCCACCAGTTGGGTAACTGCACGGCCACCACATCGCCGGGCTTGATGCCCATTGCTGCGAGCCCGCAAGCGATGCGAACCGACGCCTGCTGTAACTCGGCATAAGTCATATGCGTGCTGCGGCCCGTCATCGAGTTGTTATCGACGATAGCGAGCGCGTCGGGCCGAGCTGCCGCTGCTTCGTCCAGGTAGTCGCTGACCAAACGCCCTGCCCACAAACCCTCTCGGCTCATGGCATCACGGCGCTCGGCACTTAGCAGCGGGGAAAAATCAGTCATCTGTCAGCGCGCTCCTCGGTATCGGTTGGTTGTTAACGTTGTGCCTCGCGGCGCCTGCGGGCCCAGCGGTGCACCGGCCACATGTCCTGGTCTTCACCCCAGGCGTCGCGGCCATCGAGGTCCCAATGGATCAGGCTATTGATGTCGATAAACGTATGGCGGTTGATGATGAGGCGGCTGGCAACTGTGCCAACAGCTTTCATTTCCCGGCCTTTGGCGTCGTGTGCAGTCAATGTGATTCGAGTCACCCAACCGTGTTCCGGATCGCGCTCAAGCCGACGCTCTCCACCGGATAGGCTGGCAATCTCACCGTCGCGCATGAGAAATCCGTACGCGACTAAATCGCCCTCGTCGCGGGTGTTCGTCACTGCCAGAAAACTATTGCCCGCATCAGCGGCCCCCGTTACATAGGCGGCCTGGCGCGGGCGGTCTTCAGGGCGCCGCCCCCAGGTGCGGTCACGCATGCCAATGCAATCGATGGCGATGTCCTCGCCGTGCAGCTGCAATGTCCCGGTAACGCGGCCAAATTGATCGAAATGATGCGCACTGCCAAAAGTCGACCCGACGGCGGTGAGCGGTTCAGGCGGCATCACGCCCGCAAACTGCAGGTCGGCCGAAAATCGCCCTTCATCGTGGTAGCCAAGCGCATAACGCTGGCAAGGCTCAAGAACCCGAATAGAGACGCCGTTTGGCAAAGTGCAGTCGGTCAGATCTAAATCGTCGGGTAGTTCCTGCGCAGAGTAGTTGGCTGAATAGAGGGCCTCCCACGGCAGGTGCGCACTGGCGTCCCACACCCAGGCGCCGCCAGCGACGGTACCAATATTGGGACGCACCATCGTGTAAAACCAGCCTCCCAGCGCCCGCTCAGGATTGTGGAAAGAAAACCAGGCCGTTTCGGTTGCCCACCAATCGTCGTCCATTTGCGCGCTGTGTAGATGATCATCAGCTGCCGTGAAGCTGCGTTCACTCATAGTTATCTCCTTGTCGCGGTGCTCTCAAGAATGGCACCGGACCGCGCAGCCGGCAAAGCTGCAGGGTCGTTGATTGTTGTTCGCCAGCCGCGCGTGAAAGCTCACACCATGCCCAGAATATTGGCTTGCTCGCGCCATCCGCTAGCTGGCTACCCAATCGGTTTCTTTTTGACTCGATTTATGCGCGGCAGGCCTTCCGCATTTCGGGGCAACGCACCCGGCTAACGCTGATGTATCAGTGGCATCCCCGGAATCGGGCTCTTAACGTGAACCACGTAGTCTGTTGCGACGCTCCCGATATATAAATCGTCCATGTCCTTGCCGCCCCAACTCACGTTCGTCGGGTTACGCATCAGTTCACCGGTCGGATCGGACAGCATGGTAACGACTTCTCCATTCGGACGAATCGCAATAATTTTGTTCGCCAGCACCAGGGTCACCCACAAGTTACCTTCGCAATCGAATCCACAACCGTCGGTAAGGCCAATCTGCGAGCGCATTTCCAACGACAGTGGACGTTGGTCCTGGACTTCTCCGCTGGTGAATCCCAATTTTGGACCGTAACGCTCAGACGCACCGAGCGAGCCGTCCGCGGCGATGGGATAGCGCAGCACATCACACGCCGTGGTTTCGCATACGTATAAGTATTGCTCGTCGAAATCGAGGGCCAACCCATTCGCGAGTTTTAAATCTTCGGCGACCACATGGACGCTGCCGTCCGGGTCGTAACGAAACACGAGACCATCGTCGAGCCCCTCAAAAGCGGCTTCGACAGGTCCCCAGGTCGAGTGTGAACACCAGATGCGACCGGCGCGGTCGACGATCGGGTAGTTGGACCCGTACAAATGCCGACCATCAATTTCGGCACATAGAATTTCGACTTCGCCGGAGTCGGGGTCAAGGCGCTGCAGAGGTCCCGAACCGTCTTCCGGCCCTCCAAAATTTGCAATCAGAATGCGCCCGTGAGCATCCATATTAATGCCATTCGGCGCACCACCGGCACGACCGGTCCGGGCTAGGCTGCCGTCCGCTTTTATCCGCGCGCACGCGCTCGCCTGGTCGGACAACCAAACGTCGCCGTTACGGCTCACAACGACATCTTCAGGTCGTGATACGCCCACGCCGACAGCTCGACAAGCGTTGATTTCGATTTGCTTTAATGCGCTCAAGGTCTCTCCCCAAAGGCGTGCGCCTGCACTAATGTTACCGCAGTGCACGCGCATTCGGGGCCGTGCCGGACGGCCCCGGCAGAACGCCGATTAAGTTGCCACAGCGTTGTCTAGAGCGTAGTTCTCCACAGGGTCGACGAAGCCTTTCAAAACGCGCGGTGCCTGGGTTCGGCATGCATCGCCAAGCGCAGTCGCTTGCAGCGGGTGAAACGTCTCCGCAGCAAGAAGGATTTCGCCACTGCGCGCGTTTTCGCATAACCGGGAAGCGAGGTTCACAGCCTGCCCGACCGCCGCATATTCGAGCCGTCCGGCGCTGCCGATAATGCCAACGGTCACAACGCCGCTGGCCACACCGATGCCGACACCAACACCCTCGCCGCTACCGGCATGCTGCTGAACGACGGGGCCAGCGAGCGTCATGATGCGTTGCGCGAGTTCCAGGGCACGTCCCTGATGGTTGCTCACCGGGAGCGGCGCGCCGAGCAGAATCAGCACGCCGTCCCCGGCGTAGTCTTTTATGGTGCCGCCAAACTCCGTTACAGCCACACCGACTGCGTCATAATATTCACGTAGCAGCGCAATCACTTCAGCCGAGTCGTGTGCGCCTGCGAAGGCGGTAAAACCACGTACGTCGACACTGATTATCGACAGTTCACAACGTTGTTCACGCATCGCTGCGCGCAAGCCGTCACGGTGCACCATGCTCGCCACTTGCGGAGATAAAAAGCGCTGCATGAACTGGCCCTGTTGCCCCTTCATCTGCGCATGGCGCATGGCCCCACCAAGCAACAGCACAATGCCGAGCACTGTGGTAACTGGCGCCAGGCTTGGTGGTAGCACCAAGCCTGAGGCAATCGTTGGAATCGCAACTAAAAAGCCGCTGAGGCGGACCCGTTCTGCGGGTTCGGGATCGCGATTCAGACATAACACAATCGACAACATCCACAACAGCATGGCGAGCGACAGCGGCGCCCAGAACAAGTGCACGACCTGTTGCGACCATATAGCAGCCGTATCCAGCCCGTTGTAAAAATCGCGCAAGCGCAATTCGGGAAAGCGGAAACTGTTGATTCCGTATATCACCGCCAGAATTTGAGCGACACGCAGTGCCCGATCGCCGAAACGAGTCTTCAGGGTGCCGGCAGGAATTGTGCGACGCACCCGCTGCACCCATTCGAATATGGCGCAAAAGCCGACCACCTCGGGCAACACCAAAAATCCTGCCCACCATGGCAGCGGTCCCGAAGACCATAACGACAACGCATACTGATTCAAAAACACCGCGAATCCGCCCATCGCCAGTGCCAGAGCCAGTGCCCGGCTGGTGCCAGACTCCGCGTCAGCGCGCATGAACACCCAAGCCACACCGAACAACATCAGGCCGGTCAGATACTGGCTATCAGGAATATTCATCTGCTTAGTCGGTTCTCCATTAAAGGGGACGGCGCAAAATCTTCGACTGGCCGGTGCGGTATCCCAAAGGTACGGACTATTCGCCGCTTATCCCGCAAAGGTCCATGCTTGATACATCGGGTCGCGGGCTTCGGAATGCCCCACAACAGCTATTGACCCGAATTGATTGCAGCGGGAGGTATCGGAATGTCGATTGAAGTTTTACGCGCATTACTCGGCTGGTGCACACTGATCAATTTCGCGGTACTGCTGGTTTGGTTTCTCGCGTTCTTGACCTGCAGCAAGCAAATCCTCGCCCTGCACCGCCATTGGGTCGATATCGATGAGAGCACCATGAAGATGGTGAATTACGGCCTCATGGGCTTGTTCAAATTGCTCATCCTGATGTTTAACCTGGGACCTTACCTTGCGCTGCGGCTAGCCGGCTAAGACACGATTCGCGCCGCTTGCATTCGGCACCACACTTCACCCAGCCGAGCTACGCCACTCAGGGGGTATCCTGCGGTGGTTTGATACCCCGTTCGGCGAACACTTCGCGCGCCGCCGTAATGCCATTCAGACTCGCCGGGAAGCCCGCATAGACCGCCATTTGCATAATCACCTCGATGATTTCCCCAGGCTCGCAGCCGGCGTTCAATGCGCCTTTGATATGTGCTTTCAACTGCGGCTGCGCATGGCCCATCGCCGTCAGGGCCGCGACAGTCGCCAACTCACGAGAGCGTAGATCGAGCTGCGGTCGCGACACCACGTCGCCGTAGGCAAAGTTGGTGATCCAATCCCCAAGCTCCGGTGCAAATTCGTTCAACTTTGCCAGCACCAGTGCGCTATCTCCTCCAACAATGATATCCAGGGTCGCCTTACCACGGGCGTGGTTATCGGCGGCCTGGACCGCGCTAAAGGTCACCAGGGCTGTCACTACCAGCACTGGTCGTAAGCATTTCAACATCTTTCTCTCCCCATGAATGTCTGCGCCAGCTAGTGTCAACATCTTTGCCTGACCACCGGCATCAGCGTTTGTTAACGTGAGAGTAAATGATTCACGAGCGCCCGGCACTCTGTTTGGGCGACATAACGCTGGCCACCCGCAACACCAAAGGGTGCTTGCGGTAACTGACGCGACGCTTGCGTAGTCGTGTACTACAACAACGCAAACAGGGCTTCCGGAAAACGTTAAGCCTGCACCGCGGCGATGTGGCGCGTGCTGTCTGCCACGCCGGCAGGGCGACTACAGGCGGGCATTCCAAATCTGAGCGTTATCAACGCTGTGTTCGATGAACACCCCACAGGCTCGCAATCTCCTTCCGGTGAAAAGAGTTCGCTAGACTGCGTTATAGCGGCTGCGAAGTGTGGTCGCGTCCTGCGGAGAGCGCAAATGTACAACTTTCCATTATTTAGTCTGCTGCCGAGTCCGCGCTGGGTGCGTGCGTTTGTGTCTGGGCAGGTGATCGCGAACAGCCGCAGCATGGTGTTGTTTTTTCAGCGTCCTTATCCCAATTACCTGTTCCCGAAGAAAGATGTCGACATGCGGGTTCTGCGCAAAAGCACGCACACGGAATATCTTGATGGCCGTGGCACGACCGAATTCTGGAATCTGGAAACCGCAGCGGCAACTATCGACAACGCTGCTTTCTCATACCCGGATTGCGGCGCAGGCGATTACATCGGTTTTAAGTGGGATGCCATCGATCGCTGGCTTGAAGAAGAGGAGGAAATTTTCGTGCACGCGCGCAACCCTTATCACCGCGTTGATGCAGTTCCGAGTTCGCGCGAGATTGCGGTCGCCCTAGATGGTATTGAATTGGCCCATAGTTGCGCACCCGTGTTGTTGTTCGAAAGCGGACTTCCGACCCGCCACTACCTGCCGCAGGCAGACGTCAATATGACGATGCTGGAGAAAACCGCAACGATTACACAGTGTCCCTACAAAGGCATCGCGCACACGTACGGTGTACGCGTTAACGGTGTTTTCTACCCGGACTACGCGTGGGCCTATGCGCATCCGATCGCCGAGTGCGCCGCAGTCAAGGACATGATTTGCTTTTATGACGAGGTCGTTGACACCTGCGAAGATGGCGTAGCGCAGCCACGACCGGTGACGCACTTCAAGTAGCTGCCGCGACGCCAATAGGTGTCCTTGTCAGTCGGGTTGATCATCACCGGGCGCGCCTTCAAACGGGCGCGGATCGAGAAAACGTCTCACGACGTTCGCCGTGATTTGCGCGACGTCGTTCGTATAGTCGTTACGCGCGAGCGCGCCAAACCAGCTTATCGAACCGACCGAGAAGACTGCTCCGCCGGCTGGAGTCTCATAGAAGACGACATCGGCGCGCACCAAGTCATCTTCGACGCTCGGCACCATGGCAGCTTCAAATTCCTCTTTGGTTCGTACCATGTCCGCGCCAAAGTCTGTCGCAGAAGCCACGACGAGCGCATGTGAGGGCGAACCGAGCGCTTCATCATAGCGATCGATCTCCTGCCCTGCCGCGCCACCTCCAATGCCTGAGCTACCAATCGGTCCGTCCGCCACACCGTCGAAAATCCAGCTCGCGCGCGGGTCGAAGCTATCCGCATTGCGTTGATAGGCCACCGCCCGCTCAAAACCCTGCGCGGCGAAACCGATCCCAACCAGCTCATTGGGTGCCCGCCCAAGGCGTCGCCACAATCCACCGTACTCCCCATTAAATGCGTGGTAATACTCGCCGGGGTTCGGTTGCCATGGGCGCACGCCGTCTTCCGCCCGACGTAACTCAATCGCGCCTGGCCATGCGTCGCTAAATGCCACCCGCCAATAAAAACCGTTGCCGCCGAGATACATCAGGCGTCCACCCTGGCGTTGCCATTGTTCAAGAGCGTCGAGCATCGCTGTCGACCAGTACTCGGGATGCGTCCCCGTTACAACAACACGATAAGGCGACAGCGCGGCGACACCCTCGTGGTGCAGGTCTTCATCTGCAATGATGTCGTGCCCAACGTCGAGATGCTCAAGAAAAGCGTTCACACAGGTGTCGGGAGTGAAATTCCAACGATCCGAGCCCGGTCGCATTTGCAGTACCGGACGGCGCCGTGAGCTGAACATCACGCCACTTCCGTCGCTGTGTTTTTCGTAGCATGAGGGCCCTAGCTCGCGATGAGTACGAACATATTCATGCTCCGGCGTCAGCGAATTACGAGCCGCCACAAACTCTGCGCCGTCGACCAGCACGCGGTGATTTGCGTAAGCCATATAAGTGCACGAAGGCATTAGCAATGCCACCTCAGCAGTCGGCGCAGCCAACGCCGGGCGCACAAAAAAGGGCACCCGGTCCTCATGCGCTCCCGCGCGCAGGCGGAAAGCATAGATTCCGCTCGGCAAATCGCGAGCCAAATCGATTTCGGCGCTGACCGACCATCCCGCGTCGTACAAGTCGTCGCTATGGAAATGCACTGCGTCGTAGTGGGCTGGGCAGTCACGCCAGCTTTGAGCAGAACCGTCCCAGGCAGGACCGGTGACGGCGCGCGTTGGTAATTGAAACATGCGCCCATGGCGGGCGTGTGAACTACACTCGATGAGGCGGTCACCACCCATTTCTGCCGCCATATCCCAGTTCAGGTCGATGTCGTCAAAACGAGCGCGCGGGCGAGCAATACGACCGTCGAAAAAATGACCGGCTGGCTCGCGGGCAAGATAGAGATTGGTCAGCTGCAGCGGCCCAGCGGTGCCTATGTTCACCTGCCGCTCCGCCGTGCGTGCAGGTTCACGGAATTCGCGACCGGGCGAACGAGTCGGTCCCGGCGTAACGCTGGCGGCAACCGTTCCGCTGCGCAAATCCCAACGCAGATTAACCGTATACCAGCGATGATTACTCAGCGCCCGCGGGTGAATCGGCATGCTTTCGTTGTTTCGCGAGAGGGTGAAAAAACCGGCCTGGATGGTCAGCGCCAAGGCCGTACCATTAACGCTTCCGACACACGCAACAACCTGGTCGAGATCCGTTCGGGTAGGCATGACAGCAAGGCTCAGCTCAAGGCCGCGCTCGACTCCAATACCACCCAGCGGCGCTTCAGCCCACGACCCTGGCGATAGTTTTTGTGGTTCCAGCCGGACGCTATCCGGCAGTGCCGATGCGACGGGGTGTTCGATATAGCCGGGACCTTTCTTGCCCGGATCGCCACACTCGATGCGCACCAAATCAAGATCCGCAATCAGCGCCTTTTCGCTCGCTGCCAGCAAACGAATTGACTCGCCAGCGCGGAGTGACCAGGGTTCGCAATAGCTGAGTATCGTCTTTTCGTCGCGATTGTCGTTCACCGGCTGCCCTCTGTGATTGTGTCGTCGCGAGTGTGCCAGACAACGTCAAACAAGCACATCAATGACAGGTCGCGAGCGCTACGGCAGGGGCACATCAAACGGATGCAGGTCCCCCGCCCCAGTGGTTTAAGTCATTACGAAAACGACTGCGTTATCATCGCATGCCGCAATCGTTATTAGTCCATCAGAGCACGAGAAAAAGATGCCGAGCCTGCCCTCGTCACTGCTGCGGGACATCGCCCGAACACTCATCGAGGCGCAGGACGGTGGGCACCAAATCGATCCGATAACGAACGCTTTTCCCGCGTTTTCCAATGCCGATGCATACCAGGTGAGTGAATTCGTGCGAGCGCAACGGTTAGCCGACGGGGCACGAGTCTGCGGTCGAAAAATCGGCTTTACGAATCCCGGGATGTGGACCCCGTACGGTGTCGACGAACCGATTTGGGGGAGCCTGTATGCACACACCACGCTCAAAACTGACCTTGGCCATATTGGCTTCACGCTCGACGGTCTGTGTGAGCCCCGCATTGAACCCGAAATCGTCGTGCATTTCTCTCGCCAACCGACTGCCGGAGATTCTTTACACCAACTTGTGCGTTGTATCGACTGGGTCGCACTCGGTTTTGAAGTCGTGCAATCTCATTATCCTGGATGGCAGTTCAAAGCGTCCGACACCATCGCTGACAACGGCTTGCATGCCGCCCTTTTAGTCGCCGAACCGATGGTCGTAGAGGCCGTCACTCAGCACGCCTGTGAGCGGCTATGCGCAGCACTGGAGCAGTTTGAGATCACCGTCTGGCGTAACGGCGAGGCATTTGCGAACGGACGCGGCTCAAACGTTCTCGGCAGTCCTTTATTGGCGGTTGCCCATTTACTTGAGGTCCTTGCTGAACAACCTGATAGCGAACCTGTGCGAGCCGGGGATTTAGTAACCACCGGGACACTGACCGAGGCACATGCAGTGGAAGCGGGAGAAACCTGGCACAGCACCCTGAACGGCATTGCGCTTCCCCCCCTACAGGTCATGTTCAGTGCAGGCACAAACGCTTGAACATTCCGTAACGCGATGCGCAGGTGAATGCTCGCGCACAGACAGAGAATCGTATTAACCACATCAAAAAAGGAAAATTACATGAGCGAAAAAATAGTCATGCGCGTCGGCGAATGCCTGATCGCAGGCGGCCCACCCGGAACCGCCGCGGAACCTGAAGTAGCCATTGGAGAAATGGATGGGCCGATGGGGATCGCGTTCGGAAACTTGCTCGGCGACCAGGTCAAAGGTCATTCGCGGGTTCTTGCGATCATGAATACCGACATCATGGTCCGCCCTGCCACTCTCATGGTCAGCAAGGTCACTGTAAAAGACAGCCGTTACACAAATATCTTGATGGGGACTGTGCAGGGCGCCATCGCCAACGGCGTGTTGGACGCTGTGAGAGCGGGTGATATTCCGAAAGACAAGGCCAACGATCTTGGCATTATCGTGTCCGTATGGCTGAATCCAAGCGTCGCCGATGACAAGAATCTCGATCACAAAATTCTTTTCGACATCCATCGTGAAGCCACCGCAAACGCCATCCACAAGGCGATGTCGAACGAACCTTCAATTGATTGGCTTCTTGAGCACCAAGATGAAATCGTACACAAGTACTACCAGATGGGGCTCGACGGAAAGTTGTAGACGAGTAGGTCGCGTCAGCGCTACTGCGGCAGGGAGGATGGACGAATGCCAATTGGGTCGATGGACCAATATCGGTGAGATCGCAAAGCGATTAGAGAACTCAACTATGCCTGTGGTCCGGCAGTTGCGGGGTAAGCCCTCCAACACGTCGCGAATCTTTCTATCGCCGATGGCTCAGTTGATTTTCAGTCAACTGGACTTCGGCGTGTTGTAGGAACGCGCAAGGGTTAAGCATCTTTTATCTGACTGCCGAACCATTTAACCACTCGTCAAGCCAACAGCCAGCAGGCTTGTCACTAGGACAAGGTCTGACGCGATGCGCGGTATTGTTCACTGGAAGGTCGTGGGAGTGGCCCGTGAACAAGGTGCACTAGCGCCGGTCGACAGGCTATTGCTGCCCTCCCTGTTGAGAAGTTCTATTGTTCCCTACTCGCCCGAACAGCTATCTCGCAGGTCATCGTCACCGCTAGCCTGCCGGCCTGGATTGTGGCCGAGCGCAAGATTGTAATGGGCCGGTAAGCCTTCTATCCCGCTTACAGGGTGCAGCCGATAGGTCGGCAACCACAGTGCCTGCCCCAATGACCTGCGTAGCGCGGGCGCCTACTCCGGTGTATCGGTCTGTGGCTGTTCTGCTTCGGGCTCGCCGGCAGCGTCGACTGCCTCATCGCCATCGCCGTCAACATCTGTCGCGCCGGCCTTCTGGCTCAATTTCGCCAATCGCTTGGCTTCTTTCTTGTCGGCTTTAGCTTTCGCTCGTGAATTTCGTTCGAACGAATAGTTAGGCTTTCGTGCCATCGCACGGCCTCCTGTTTAGGTCGGGCATGATGAGAACCACCGCGCCAGAGTGACGCGGTGGTCGGACTCAAACGAGGTACTTAGTCAGCGAGGCGGACATTCTCCGCCGAGGTCCGGCCATCACGGCCAGCGCCAAGTTCGAACTCAATTTTTTGACCTTCGGCCAGGCCATTAATGCCTGCCTTTTCCAGCGCGGAAATGTGAATGAACACATCCTTGCTGCCATCTTCTGGTGCTATAAACCCAAAGCCTTTAGTTGGGTTGAACCATTTAACAATTCCCATCGCCATCTTCTATACCTCAGTTTCGATCCGACATTCGGCCGTCTAATTCGACCACACGCAACACGCGGTAGTCGGCACTCTCCCCCGCCGCTGGCGTTGCGCGCCAAGGTCGGGAGATCGTTGCTCTGGTGCGACCGGCACAAACCGGTTCGCAAATCTTAATTGGGTCACTATTTCTGAAGTCTCGTTCGTAGCACGTGGCCGGTCCGCGTCGTACAGACGCGTCCGTGCAGCGGTCGACTGATCGTGACCGACGTGGAGGCGTCTGGCGACGCGTAAGGATCTGCGTTGGAACGAAGAAGAAATTGAGCAGTGATGATATTTCAAAATTTAGAAAACTTGGCGGGTCGCCGGGCTGTTTCAGAGAAACGCTGGCGGTACTCGACCAGTATTTTGTACTCGTTGCAGGCTTCCGGCTGCCGCTGTCATTAACCCGGAACTCATAAACTATGACGCCATTATGCCGCTATTTCGCTCGCCAACTCTAGCCCGGTGTTTTTTGCGCCTGATCGAGCGCCACGATTCGGAGGAAATTGGCCCACAATAAGTGCGCCTTGCCGGCCCTGAGTGCAGTGCACAATAGCTATTTTCCTGACCATCGCGGCGCGCGCTTTTCTGAAAATGCGCTTGCGCCTTCGAGCCGGTCATTCGACTCATAGAATGTCTTGAAGGCTGGATAACTCCCTTGCGCGGCCATTGCCGCCTCAAGTCCCGGCTCGTCGAGGCCGCGCATAACGGTTTGTTTGGATGCGCGGGTTGCCAATGGCGCACACCGAAGGATTCGCGCACACCAATCTGCCACCGTCTCATCGAGTTGCTCGGGCGCAACCAGTTGATTGATGAAACCCAATTCGTTGGCCGCTTCAGCATCGATAATTTCGGCGGTAAGGATAAGTCCCATAGCCTGCTTCAAGCCAATCTGGCGAGCGAGTCGATGCAATCCCCCACCCAGTGCCACCGCTCCAATTAAAGGTTCAGGCAGACCGAATCGTGATCGCGTGGTCGCAATAATGATGTCGCACGCAAGCGCTATCTCGAAACCGCCGCCGACGGCAACGCCATCGACCGCAGCGATTAGCGGCTTATCGAGATCGAATCGCTCTATGAGGCCCGCATAGCCGCTCGCTGGGTAGACATTCGGTTTGCTCGACTTCGCGATCGCTTTCAGGTCGCTGCCGGCGGAAAATGCGCGCTCGCCAGCGCCACGCACAACACCAAGAAACTGATTGTCGTCCGCGGCGAACTGATCAAAAGCATGTTGCAGTTCGTCGTGCATCTGCTGATTGATTGCGTTTAGCACGCTGGGGCGGTTGAGAGTCACCTCGGTGATGTGCTCGGCCGTCTTTACTTCAATAAATTCGTACTGCAATCGTCATTCCTCGTCTTTCGATATGCGCCTACTTCCGGGTGTCGGTCAGTCTCGTTGTGCAACCTAGTCCAACTGGTGTCTACCCACACGGCAGCAGGAGTACAGGGTTGTGCTAACCACCGTGGCGATACCTTGCCCATGAAGGCTGCTCGGCCCCGCGTCGCGCCCCGGTTAATGGAGGCTGCCGAGCACTGCGTCGAGGCTCTGTTTCGCGTCGCCAAAAAGCATGCGCGTGTTCTCACGGAAAAACAGTGGATTGTCGACACCCGCATAACCGCTCGCCATGCTGCGTTTCAGTACGATCGCCGTCGTGGCTTTCCACACTTCAAGTACCGGCATACCGGCAATCGGACTTTCCGGCTCAGTCTGTGCCGAGGGGTTCACGATGTCATTGGCACCGATCACGATGACCACGTCCGTGGTTGGGAAATCTTCGTTGATTTCATCCATTTCGAGCACAATGTCGTAGGGCACTCGCGCTTCTGCGAGCAACACGTTCATGTGACCAGGCATGCGCCCGGCGACGGGATGAATCGCGAATCGAACTTCCTTACCCTGTTCGCGCAACATCTTGGTGATTTCATAGACCGTGTTTTGTGCCTGAGCCACAGCCATGCCGTAGCCCGGAACGATTACCACATGGTTCGCTTCGCGCAGCAGTTCAGCCGTTTCATCTGCACTGATCGATTCAACTTCGCCGTCATAGGCAACGCCCGCACCACTGCCGCTCGAAGTTCCGAAACCGCCAGCGATGACCGAAAGGAAGTGACGATTCATCGCTCGGCACATGATGTAACTGAGAATGGCGCCACTGGAACCAACTAGCGCGCCTGTCACGATGAGTAGATCGTTCGAGAGCATGAACCCGGTTGCAGCAGCTGCCCAACCTGAGTAGCTGTTCAGCATCGAGACAACGACCGGCATGTCTGCGCCGCCAATCGCCATCACCATATGTACGCCGAAAGCAAACGCGATCAAGGTCATGATGACGAGAAGAAAAATGCCCCAGCCCGTCGTCGCGGAGCCAACGAATTCAACACCCAGCCACACACTTGCCACCAGCAGCGCTAGATTCAGCCAATGGCGTGCCGGCAACATAACGGGCTTACCGTCTATCTTGCCGCGTAGTTTGCCGAATGCGACAACCGAACCGGTAAAGGTTACCGCGCCTATCAGGATGCCGAGGTAAATTTCGACTTCGTGGATAGCTCGCTCTGCACCATGCAGATGGCCGGTGCTGTCAATATACGTCGCGTAGCCAATCAAGACTGCGGCAAGACCGACAAAGCTATGCAGAATGGCAACCAGTTCAGGCATTTCCGTCATCTGCACACGCCGTGCGGCAATGACACCAAGCGTGCCGCCGACCAGCATGACCAGCATTAATGGCGCGTAGTTGCTGACTTCACTGCCAAACACAGTCGCAGCAATCGCAATGAGCATGCCGGACATGCCGTACGCGTTGCCGCGGCGCGCTGTTTCAGGATGACTAAGACCACCAAGACTGAGAATGAACAGAACTGCAGCGATGATGTAACTGGCGGTAACGATTCCGGATGCCATCAAGGCTCCCCTTACTTACGAAACATACGCAGCATGCGCTGCGTGACGAGAAAACCACCGGTGACGTTAATCATGGCGATCAGAGTGGCCAGTGAGGCCAGAACGACGACACCCAGCGAGCCCGCCGATATTTGCAAAATGGCGCCAATTACGATGATCCCGCTGATAGCGTTAGTCACACTCATCAATGGCGTGTGCAAGGCCGGCGTGACATTCCAGATCACCTGGTAACCGATAAAACACGCGAGCACGAATACCGTGAAGTGAGACATGAATGCCGGCGGCGCGATTCTTCCGAGCGCCCACAGCAGGACGGCGCCCACGACTAACAGCGCCACAGATGTCCACGGATGACGTTTGCGTTCAGCCGGCATCACCGGTGGCGGCGCTGAAGCCTGCGGCGGTGCAACCGACAATTTCGGCGCCGGTGGGGGCCAGGTGATCTCGCCGGCATGGATGACGGTTGCGCCACGAATCGCCTCGTCTTCCATATTTACGACGACCGCGCCGTCGTTTTCAGGCGTCAATTCATTGAGCAAATGGCGTAAATTATTCCCATATAGCTGACTGGATTGAGTCGCCAGGCGGCTCGGCAAATCTGTATAGCCGATAATCGTGACACCGTGAGCAACAGTAATCTCACCCGGCGACGTCAGTTCGCAATTACCGCCCTGCTCCGCCGCAAGATCGACAATCACGCTGCCATCGGCCATCGATTCGACCATCGCTGCGGTGATCAACTTGGGTGCCGGTTTGCCTGGAATCAAGGCAGTCGTCACGATAATGTCGACTTCGCGCGCCTGCTCAGCGAACAGCGCCATTTCGGCGGCGATAAACTCTTCGCTCATCGTTTTGGCGTAGCCGCCGCTACCCGCGCCTTCTTCCTCAAATTCGAGCATGAGGAAATCTGCATCCATGCTTTCGACTTGCTCCTTGACCTCTGGACGCGTGTCGAAAGCGCGCACAATGGCTCCCATGCTTTTCGCGGCACCGACGGCAGCAAGCCCTGCCACGCCGGCCCCGATTATCAGCACTTTGGCCGGCGGTACTTTGCCGGCGGCTGTGATTTGACCGGTGAAAAACCGTCCGAACTGGTTCGCGGCCTCAATGATCGCCCGATAACCTGCGATATTCGCCATCGAACTCAGCGCATCCATCTTCTGCGCTCGCGATATGCGTGGCACGCTGTCCATTGCCAGCACATTCGCGCCGGTTGCGGCCAGTCGCGCCATCAGATCAGCGTTCTGCGCGGGCCAGACAAACGAGATCAGCGTCTGGCCGGGCTTAAGCAGAGAGGCTTCGTCGCATGCCAACTCGGGATGCTGCTCCGGAGCGCGCACTTTCAGAATGACGTCGCCGGCTTCCCACAGGATCCGCGTGTCGTCGACAACGGTTGCACCAGCAGCAGCGTAGGCAGCATCGGAAAAATTCGCGCCGGCCCCAGCCCCACTCTCTACATGGACTTCAAAACCCGCCTTGATAAGGTGCTTAATCACGTCGGGCGTGGTCGCGACGCGACGCTCGCCCGCGTGGATTTCGCGCGGTACGGCGATCTTCATCAACTCTCTCCCAGTCAGGATGGCGTTGCCACCGGGCAGCGGCAGGCCGGCAATTATATATTGCGCTGCACATTCGACAATGGCAGCACGAAGCGGCGCTTTGTGGAGATTTGCGCTAGGCTGACTGCGCCCCCTTGTGCAGGACTCAGAAATGGCAGCTTTCCCCGAACACACTTTTTCCAGCGAACAGGAACTACGCGATTATCTCGGATACCCGGCTGACCTGGCCGCAGCCAAGGCGATCGACCACCTCGACAAACATTGTCGCTCGTTCATCGAGCGGGCGCCGTTCGTTACCATCGGGACAGCTTCTGCGGACGCCTACGGGGACGTTTCGCCGCGCGGCGACGCTCCCGGCTTTGTACAAATCCTCGACGAGCACACGCTGTTTATCCCCGAGCGCCCGGGTAATAAACGTTTTGACACGCTGAGCAATATCATTGCCAATCCAAACGTTGGCCTGCTGTTTTTAATCCCCGGCTTCGAGGATTGCCTGCGCGTCAATGGTCAGGCACGCATTGTGCGCGACGACAACTTGCTCGAACAATCGAGCGTTGACGGACATACGCCCAAGATTGGCATCCGCATCGCTGTCGACCAGGCCTATTTACATTGCGCGAAGGCCATCCGTCGCGCACACCTATGGGATCTCGACAGCCAGCATGACCGCAGTGAATTACCCAGCCTTGGCAAAATGGTGCTCGAGCAGACTGCCGCAGCCGGTTCGCCGCCGAGTGCGGAGACGGTCGCGGAAGTCGATAGCTACATTGAGGACGACTACCGCAACAGCTTGTACTAGGGTGGCGCCGGCGGGCGCGCACCCATCACACCGTAATCAGTGCGTTTGAATGATATTCGGGCGCGCTAAACCGGCCTTTTCACACTCGCCGAAATACAGGTCGCGCACGCTCCCAGCATCAACCACGCTGTCCACGTTACCGTCAGCATCCAGATTCAGATTGGCACCGCGGATCGCAAACCAAACGTCAGTTTTTTCCGTCACGCCGCTGATTTCGGTGGTTAATGTATGGATCGACCCTGCTGGTTCGTACAAGTAGGAAAAGGCCCGATTAATCGTTTCCGGGTATTCGTGATACTTCCACGCCCCGCTGAAAGTGACAGCGTTGACCTCACCCGTGTGGCGATGCCGCTGAATCGTCACGCCCGGCTCGAAGATGGTGCGTACAATCCATAGTCCCCCTTCGATATCAGCCTGCAACAGCTGGAACACCACGCCATCAGTGAATGGCACAAAAGGCAGATCTTCATTCCCGACATGCAGCGCTTCGGGGACGCCCACAAGCGGGCTTATTTTGGGATTTGCAGACATAGCATTCGCTCCAAGTTGGTATTGAACAATACAGCAGCCTGATCGCGAGCGAACAGGTTGCCAAAGTAAATCACTTCCTGCCCGCCCTTTAACAGCCTTGCAGCATCGATTTCAAATTTCGATTTGCGCACATGACGCACTCGGAATTGTTGCTCGACCACCTTGAGGCTCTCCCAAGCATCGTCACGACATTGCTGGCAATAATACGCCGGATGAGTCGGTACGCCAGCTGACATCCGGCTGACTACTTGGCGCGCAGCGCATCACCGCAGTGCGCCGACCCATTGGCGTTGCCCGAAATCATAAAAGGCGCGCCCGAACGGCGGTGTGTGGGCGTAGGTCAAAGCAATCTGATTGGCTTTACGCACGTACTCGAAGTGGTTGAAGCTGAGCGTAAATTTGGCGCGCGGTACAGCGTCAATATAGACCGGCACTAAATCGTCCAAAGCGGCCGGATAATGCCCCGACACCGCGCGATAGTGGCTGATTGCTGCTACCAGCGCTTCACCCCGTTGCTGGGCGAGGTGGTTGTTGAAGTTTATTGTCGCCATGATCGCGACGGCGCAGCCGAGAAACATTGTGCCTAGGCGGGCAGTAGGCTCGGTCGGTGCACCGATGCGATGCAACAACAACCATTTCGGTAGCAGGCACAAAGTAGCGGCGAGCAACAAAGCGAAGGCGACAAAGCCGTGGCCAAGAACAGTCGCATCCAGGACGTAGAGGATTGCAAGCGCAGCGATCGTTATCGAGCGTGTCTGTTGCGCGCCTGCGCCGCTGCGAATTAGTGATTTCGCCAGCGAACGGATGTCGAATAGATTGGGGCCGGTCGACATAAGATGACCAAATTAGCGAGTGACGGCGGCCACAGCGCCATCTACTTCAAAACGGCACGTCACGTTGCGGCCCTTGGAATCGGTCATTTCCGTGGTCAAAGTGTCGCCTTCACGCGGTTTAAAAAAGAAGCGAAAACTTGGGTCTTCGCTGATTGAGATGTCGGTCTCGGCATTCGTCATGTGTCGAGTGCTGCGCGAAGAACCATTCTTGCAGATCTATCTGCCCCGGACCATATTGCTGCGTCGCAATAGAAACAAATTTTAACGGCTGGAATGGGCGACATTGGAGACACGCCGACGCATGCGTATTGCTGCTTCTACACCACGGTAATATCCACGCACCGTCTCCGCCTCCGTGAATCCAATCTGGCGGTAGAACTCTCGCGCTGGCGTGTTCCCTGCGCGAACTTCCAGATGCACAGTGCTAATTCCGGCGACCAGCGCGGTGCGCTCCAACCACGTCCATAGGGTGCGTCCAACAGACTGGCGACGGTTCTCGCGTGACACGGCAAAAAGCAACAAATGTGCATGCTCTTCGAAATAATGCATCAACGCGAAGCCAGCTATACGGCTATCGATATCGGCAACCACGACGTTCGTCTCGCGGTTGAGAATGCTCCGTGCCACGCGACTCGGAGTCCAGCTCCAGCCAAGCCCCGCTTCGATGAGTTCGCGACTCATCACCGCGATGGTGTCGGCATCGCGTTTCCTCGCCAGACGAATAGAAAGCATGAGGCATCACTCCAGAAAGATGGCTGGGAGTGTTTGGAATCTGGTCGAGAATCCGGGCCCTGTCAAGTTCCTCCCCAAGCATCGATGTCCTCGCGAAAGCGCGATGCATTATGATTAGGCACTCCCGAATTGTTACGACTGTATAGCGTGAATCAGCAAGTCCCTGCCGTGCGTCTCGGCTTCGTCGATTCGTGCACCATCCTGTGGCCCTATCTGCGGGATAACTTCATCGACCAGATTAAGAGCGTCTGGTTCATCGTTGTCTATCTCGCGCTGTTTCAGATTTTGGTGCTCGGATTCCCGATCGTGTTCGCGGCGATGATTGGAGTCGGCATTCTGATTGTCGCTCTGGGTCTCATGTTTTTCATGGAGGGACTCCGGCTCGGGTTGATGCCGCTGGGGGAAACCATCGGTGCCGTTCTACCGCGTAATTCCTCGCTTGCGCTGATTCTCGCGTTCGCGTTCCTGCTCGGGCTGGGCGCCACTTTTGCAGAGCCCGCAATCGCGGTGCTGAAAACCGCAGGTGCCGGGGTGCAGGCGCGCGACGCGCCCTTGCTCTACAGCTTGCTAAACGACTTCTCAGGCCAGCTGGTGTTCGCAGTCGGCGGCGGCGTAGGCCTCGCTGTTGCGGTCGGCATTTTGCGATTCTTTTACGGCTGGTCTCTAAAAATATTGGTCATGCCTATCGTTGTGGTGTTGTGCGTGCTGACGGTTATTGCCCATAACGATGAAATTCTGGCGCCGATTCTCGGGCTCGCGTGGGACTGTGGGGCGGTCACTACAGGCCCTGTGACAGTGCCGTTGGTCCTCGCGCTTGGCATCGGAGTGTGTCGAATTGTCGGCGACGGAGAAACCGCCCATGCAGGCTTTGGCATCGTAACACTCGCTTCACTGGCGCCCATCGTTGCGGTGCTGGGACTGGGGATTTATCACTACGAACAAGGCGACTATTACGGTGCTGAAAATTATCGTGGCGCCACCGCCATCGAGATGCAGGACAGTGAAGCACAGCTTCCTTCGCCACGAGAGTTTGTTGCCTTTGAGCCGTTTTCTGCCGAATCGTTTAACCGTTTTCTCGCCACTGGCATGGTCAGCGAACCATTTCGGGTGCGTTATGAAGGCGGCGAACGGTCACTGAAAAATGGTCGCATCGTATTACGCGGTAGCGAGATCATCCTCGAGAAATTACCTAAAGAGCGCGCCAGCGTGGTCAGCGATGTGACCTGGGATCCAGAGCAGAAACTGCGCACGCGAGCTCGAGAGGCCCTGCTACTGGCCGCGCGCGCGATCATCCCGCTCAGCTTGTTTCTATTACTCACCCTGAAACTGGTGGTCCGCGAGCCACTGCGGAATCGCAACGAGCTCGCGATAGGTATTGGCTTTGCGATCATCGGCATGGCGTTAGTGGCACTTGGCATTACGCTTGGTCTGAGCCCGCTGGGCGCGCAGCTGGGCAGTAACGTCCCCGCGACGTTTGCTGCGCTTACGCCGTGGGGCATGAGCGGCAGCGAGGGGCCGCTTTTTCAAAGCGCTTTCTACGGCAAATTGACAGCGATCGTATTTGCCTTCTTTCTCGGCTACGGCGCGACGCTTGCCGAACCCGCGCTTAACGCGCTCGGTGCCACGGTTGAGAAAATTACCGTCGGTGCCTTTCGTAAAAAGCTTCTCATGCAATCGGTCGCTATTGGCGTCGGCATCGGCATTGCGGTTGGGGTGTTGAAAATCGCCTACAACCTCGAACTCGCCTATTTTCTCGTGCCGGCTTACGTGCTGCTACTGGCCTTGACCGCCATTTCTTCAGAAGAGTTCGTCAATTTCGGCTGGGATAGTGCCGGTGTTACCACCGGTCCGATTACCGTACCTCTGGTACTTGCGATGGGATTGGGTATTGGTGCCAACGTGCCGGGCGTCAGCAACGGCTTCGGCATTCTTGCGCTCGCCTCTGTCGGCCCGATCATCACCGTGCTGACGGTCGGTTTCATCGTCTCGCGCACCAGCATGGACCGTCCGGCAGCGATACGTCGTGGAAGTTAATTATTTCAACTACGACACGGAGGCGACCTGCAATGACCCAACTGCATAGTCACAGCAACGTCTCGGTCGTCACCGCGATCCTGCCGCAAAGCGCCGCCAATCATGTCATCGAACAGGTTTTCGCGATCGGCGAGCGCAACACCTTGTTGATCAACGCGCGTGGCACCTTGATTCGCGATCGCTGGTATCAGGCCTTGCTGCCGGTAATGAGCCCGGAAAAGGAGTTTCTACAATTCCTCGTCCCGGACAGTGAAGTTGCGCATATCGTAGAAACCATCGTCATCGCCGCTGATATGCACATCCCCGGGACCGGCGCGGTGTTCTCTGTGCCGTGTGACGAACTTGTCTGTAGTGAAGATTTTGCGTTGTGGTCGGACAGTACGTGGGAGAAGGATACCTTCAACGCGTCGCGGAATTTCAGAGAGAACCTGACTGCAATTTATTGCATTGTCAGTACCGATCAGACGGACATCGTCTCCCGTGCTGCGATGTCGGCAGGTGCGCATGGCCCGGTGATTTTTTTCTGCGAAGGCCGTGGGCTGCGCGACCGTCTGGGCTGGTTACGCATCACCAAGAAAAACGACAAGGAAGTGATTGTCGTCATTGTCGACAACGCCGATGCAGTTTCCGTTACCGAAGCTATGATCGATGCGGGTGACATCGATTTGCCCGGACACGGTTTCCTGTTCCGCATGCCTGTTCAGATGGGCGTCATCAATATTGGCTCCACGTTTGGCCAGCGCCGCCATGCAGCCAGCATGCAACAGATTATTTCCGCCATCGACGAACTACAGGGCTCGAGTGGCTGGCGCGATCAACGCGTCAACCAACTGGTCGGGACCGGCAAAAGTGCGGGACTGAACTTGTTTGGCAAGGTCAAAGAACGTACCTACCTGAGTGGGCAGACGATCTTGTCGTGCATCGTCGGTCGCAAGCATGTTGAGGACATCCTCGATGCGACCCTCGCAGCTGGCGCACCTGGCGCTAATGTCAGCTATGCGAAACTCATTGAGTCCCAGAGCCGCGCCAACACGCACGGCGTACGCCTCAATCGTGAGCGTGCAATCATTCGCGTCATTCTTCCTGAGACGCAACTGAGCGCAGTCGTGACGAGCATCGAAGCGCTATGTGCGGTTACGGATCTCGGGGAAATTTGCGTCTACAGTCAGCCGGTGACGCGCGCTATCACGTACGTACCGGATCTTGTCGCCAGCCCTGCACGCAAGGTCGCCGGCCTGCCCCCGGCCACATAGGGCACGACTGTCCGGGTCAGCTATACTTCGGCCAAGTCTCGCCGCCGGAACGCCTTCAATGCGACACGCTGAACAAATCACGCTCACCGAACGCTTGTTCGACTATATCGACAATCGCACAACAGCGACCGCCGACAAAATTTATGAGCAGCCGGTGGCCGAGTATATTTGCCCCGATATCGCTGCCCGTGAAGAGCAGCTATTTTTTCGCGAGCATCCGCTGTGCGTTGGCTTGAGCAATCTATTGCCTCAGCCTGGGACTTACTTCACCCACGAATTGAGCGGCCAGCCGCTACTTCTGACGCGTGCTGAAGACGGTAAATTTCGCGCCTTTTTGAATGTGTGTAGACACCGTGGCGCGCGCGTGGCTGAGTCCTGTGGGCAGCAACGCTCCTTCGTGTGTCCCTATCACGCGTGGAATTACGGGCTCGACGGTCGCTTGCTCGCTCGTCCGGAAGAACAGGCATTCAGTACGCTGCCACGCAGCGAACGCGGTTTACGCGAATTGGCCGCGTGCGAGTCGAACGGTCTGCTGTGGGTGAACCCCAAAGTCGGCAAGACGCTCGATATCGACACCCATCTGGGCGCTCTGAACGACGAACTGGGCGCTTATCAACTTGCTGGTTTCCATCACTACGACAGTCGTGTGCTCACGCAGAAAATGAACTGGAAGCTCCTCGTGGATACCTTCCTTGAGTCCTACCACTTTTGCGTGCTGCACAAAGACTCCATTTGCTCAATATTTCATGACAACCTGACTACGTTCGATTCCTGGGGTGACCATTTTCGAATCTGCAGTCCGCGCCGAACCATCGAACAAATCCGTGCGGTCGGCACCCAACAAGCGGAACTGTTGCCGCATCTGGTCGCGATTTACATTCTGTTTCCAAACACCGTCGTGGTCTGGCAGCTAGATCACATCGAGTTGTGGCAAATTTTCCCGGGTGCCGATGCGCCAGACGAATCAGTCGTACATTTATCCCTCTACACCCCCGAACCCGCTGTGAGCGATAGTGCGAAGCGGCACTGGGACAACAACCTGAATCTGGTTGTGCATGTCGTGGAGAACGAAGACTTCCCGGTTGGCGAGGGCGCCCAGCAAGGATTTCATACTGATGCGCAGGCACACATCGTGTTTGGCGAGAACGAGCCCGCACTGAGTTTCTTTCATCGTTCGATCAGCAACGCACTGGCAGCACGTCGCTAACTTGCAGAACGTTTGTCGGTGCGCCCCCGGCACGCTGTCAGCCCCTTGTACCCGGCCCTGTGTTTCTCACATCGCCACCTCGCTCGGGACGATGCAGCTGATTGCGACTCAACCGAGGTCTGTGTTTTGATTCCAGGATCCTCGCCAAGCAGAACGCAGCTATGAGCACCCTGATTCGGACCAACTGCCCCCGCGATTGTTATGACGGCTGCGGCATCGTCGTTGAGCGTCGTGACAGCGCGCCTCACCGCGTACTCGGCGACCCGGACCACCCGGTCTCGCGCGGCAAGTTATGTAGCAAATGTGCGGTGGCGTACAACGGCGTCTGGCAAGATCCAAACGCACGCCTGCTGACGCCATTGCGACGCGTCGGACCACGTGGCAGCGATGAGTTCAGCCCGATCTCCTGGCAAGAGGCTCTCGACATCGTCGCGACCCGCATGCAGGCGGCTATAAATGCGCACGGACCAGCCTCAATATTACACACCCACTATTCGGGCACGCTGTCACTCATCAGCTATCTGTTCCCCAATCGGTTGTTCAAATATTTGGGTGCGTCGGAAGTCGATCCGGACAGCATTTGTAATGCCGCCGGACACGTTGCCTGGCACTTAATGTTCGGCAACTCGCTCATGGGCTTCGACCCCCGCACTATCCACGCCACGTCCTGCCTGCTGATTTGGGGTGCCAACCCCTCGCATGCCGCCCCACATGCCCATGAGCATTGGATCACAGAGGCGCAAAGCGTGGTGGTCATTGATCCGCTGGTAACGGCAACCGCCGCCGCAGCCGACCTGCATTTGCAACTACGCCCTGGTACAGACGCTGCCCTCGCCTTCAGCTTGTTGCATTGTCTGCAAGCTAACGGAGGATTCGATCAGAGCTACATCGACGCCCATACCTCAGGGAGCGACGAGATCGCCGCCGATATCGCCCGTGCCACGCCGACCTGGGGCGAAGCGAGGACCGGGGTCCCGGCGGCTGATATTGAACGCGCGGCCGCGTTGTATGGCGCAGGACCAGCATTGCTGTGGTGCGGTCAAGGCCTGCAACGCCAGGCTACCGGTGGCAACATCATGCGCGCTGCCGCCCTGCTCCCGACCCTGACCGGCAATATTGGCAAGCCAGGGGCGGGGTTTTGTTATCTCAACGTGACGCCGATTTTCGCCGGGGTTGATCTGGATTGGCTCGGTGGTGCCGAAATAGCCCGGGACGGCGGCAAGCGAGTGAGCCACATGGAGCTCGCGAAACGTCTCGCTGACCCCGACGAATTCAAAGTATTTTTCACCTGGAATACGAATCCACTCGCCTCGGCGCCTGAGCAAAATCGTCTTCGCGCAGCCCTCCGGCGTGATGATTTATTTACCGTGGTCAGCGACGTGTTCATGATCGACACGGCGCGTTACGCGGACATTGTGTTACCGGCAGCAAGTTTTCTCGAGTACGACGACATCACCTTCAGTTATTTTCATCTGCACATGGGCGCGCAAAGCAAAATCGACGAGCCAATGGGAGATGCCCTACCCAATGCAGAGATATTTCGGCGCCTCGCCCAAGCCATGGAACTGGATGAACCGGCTTTGCTTGAAAGCGATGAATCCATGCTTGCCAGCATGATGGCGCAAATGGACGTCGGTTTCGATTTCGCCGAACTCAAACGACGAGGTCATTTCGCAATCAGTGATGAGCCGGCAAGTTGGTGGCGCGAGCAGAAATTCGACACCCCCAGTGGCAAAATAGAGATCGCGAGCGCCGCTGCAGAAAGTATGGGGCTACCACGTACTCCGCAAGCCTGGGCCGACAATGTGGTGAGCGACGGACGCCTGCGATTGTTGAGCCCGGCTTCGAAGTGGCGACTAAATGACTCCTACGCCAACGATCCTTATATCGATACACAAAGCGGCGCGCCATTGCTGCACTTGAACCCGACCGACGCCGAGCGCCTTGGTGTGCAGGAAGGCAGCGCCGTACAGGTAGCCAACGCCAGTGGCGCGCTGTCGCTGACAGCGCATTTGGACAATGCGGTACTGAGCGGCGTCGCAATCGCCTACAAAGGTCGTTGGCCCGGCCTGAGTGTTGATGCGCGCAACGTAAATTTCGTCCATGAAGCGCACATGGCCGACATGGGTGAGAGCACCGCCGTGCATTCAACGCTGGTCACCGTATCGCTCGCGAAGCATCCAGCGTGATGGAATTTATTCACGCGCACGCCGACTGCGGGGAAGTACGCCTGCACTTTGTCAGCATGGGGCACGGTACGCCCCTGTTACTGCTCCACGGCTGGCCGCAGAGCTGGTACGAGTGGCGTCTGCTCATGCCCTTGCTGGCCGACGGCTTTACCGTGATCGCTCCTGACTTACGCGGTCTCGGCGATTCCTCGCGGCCCGAGACGGGCTACGACAAAGATACCATCGCAGAGGATGTGTGGACGCTCATGACGACACATCTGGGCCACAAGCGCTTTGCGGTCGTCGGCCATGATTGGGGTGGGCCGGTCGCCTATGCGCTGACCGCCAGACATCGGGATGCAGTTTCTCATCTCGCGATCCTGGATGTCGCGATTCCGGGTGACGGCAGCGCCAATATCAGCCAGGGCGGCAAACGTTGGCACCATGCCTTCCACCAAACTGGAGAATTGCCCGAGGCATTGGTCGCGGGGCGGGAAGCCATCTATCTGGGTTGGTTTTATCGCCATTACGGTGCGCGTGAAGACGCGCTCGGCAGCGACGCCATAAAAGAATACCTGCGTATCTATTCGCAACCGCAAGCCCTGCATGCAGGCTTCGAGTACTACCGCAACTTGCCACGCGACATCGCGACCAACGAGGCGCACGTGGCACGCGGAAAACTGACAATGCCAGTCCTTGCGCTTGGCGGGGTCGAGGGTTGGGGGCGCGGTTTCGAAGTCCTGGAAAGCTGCCAACGCGTTGCTGACAATGTCACGGGTGGGGTTATCGAAAATGCCGGACATTGGCTGCCTGAGGAACAACCCGAAGCGCTGGCTAGCGCGTTGCGGAAATTTCTGCTCTAAAGTCATGCTCGAGTGTGCTCGGGTAGCGTCGCCAAAAAAAAGCGACGGGGCACCCCGAGTGGGCCCATGTCAGGAACTGCAAGCACGCGATATTAAATCTACCCCAACAACCATTAAGCCAAGGAGAACATGACTATGAGTGACGACAGGAAAGCCAAGGGACGCGAGATGCTGGATAAACTGTGTGGCAATGCCGATGGCGTTAACGGTCTGCCTCAGCCTTTACGCGACTTCACTGTGGAGCACCTGTTTGGTGACCTGTGGCAAGGTAAGGATCTGCCTTTGCAGGAACGTTCGTTGGTGACGTGCACGATCTTGACCGCTTTGGCGCGCGAGCCCGAACAGCGTTTCCATTTCGCGGCCGCGAAACGGCTTGGCATACCGCGCACTAAAATGGTCGAAATGATTACGCACACGGCTCACTACGCCGGTTGGCCGAATGCGATGGGCGCACTGCGGAGCCTGACGGCTGTTTGGCCCGAGGAGGAATAGCCCTACGACGCCAGCAACGTGCTCGATCTCTATTGCGAACGGCTCGGTAGCGGCCTTGCTGCCGAGCCGCTGAACGGGCTTAGCAATCTTTTTTTCGTTGCGGCCGCCCTGCTTCTATTGCCCGCTGCACGCCGTGCCCCTACACGGACTGCAGCGGCGTTAACTCTGGCGCTGCTCGCCATTGGCGTCGGCAGCGGTCTGTTCCATACGTACGCGACGCACTGGGCAGAGTGGTTGGATGTGCTCCCCATCCTGTTTTTCCAACTTGTTTATCTCGGCGCTTATCTGCATCAGCTATGTACTTTGTCTGTGCGTTGGAGTGGCGCTCTGGTGGCGCTCTTTGCGCTGAGTCTGGGCGGTGCTGCGATGTTCCCCGCCGTCATCAACGGCTCCTTAGCCTACGCACCTGCCGCTGCGGTGCTGTTTTGGATGGGCGTCGACTATGCGCTCCGGGAGGGCAGCATGAACGTCTTCGTTACTGCGGGTGTATTTCTCGTCTCACTAATCGCGCGCAGTCTCGACAACGCACTATGCGCTTGGTGGCCGTACGGCACCCACTTTGTCTGGCACATACTGAATGCCATCGTGCTGTACCGTTTGGTGCGCGACTACCTTCGCAGCCTACGCCTGGCCCGTCATTTGGCCGCTGAAACTTAAGGTTCCTCGCCAAGCGTCAATGGCAGACTTTCGTCACGCACCCATTCGGACATCGAACCGTCATAGACAGCGACGTTGCGTTGGCCACATAAATCCAGGGCCAGACAATCCATCGTCGCCGATATGCCGCCGCCACAGTAGGTAACCACCTGCGGTGCCTGTAAAGCACCACTCGCTTCGAACAACGGCCGCAAGTCGTCTACCGATCTGAATTCGCCACTATCGGGGTCCAGCAGATGTCCGTAGTAGACATTATGTGTACCGGGCAAATGCCCTGCGCGGCCATATTGATTTTTTGTGCCGCTGTACACGTCCGGTGCCAGCGCGTTCAGCACCACCGGTGCCGGATCCTGCTCGGTGTCGAGCATGCGTGCCTTATCCACCCACATCTCGGGGCGAGGCCGACAATTTAGTCGGCCCGCTGCGTAGTCGGGCTCAGCAGCATCGACTGGTCGCTGTTCGGTCACCCATTTAGCCCAGCCGCCGTCGAGGACTGCAACGCGCTCAAAGCCAATCGACCGCAACATCCACCACACTCGTGTCGACCACATCGGCATGCCTTTGTTGTACAGCACGACAGTAGAATCGTCGCTCACTCCATGACTTGCCATCGTAGCGGCAAAGGCCTGCGGGTCCGGCATCATGAACGGCAAGCGGGTATTCGGATCCGAGAGATCGTTGATAACGTCCAAGAAACCGGCGCCTGCGATATGTGCTTCACGCCACTCGTCGCGTCCGCTTTCCGGTTGATAACCAAAGCCGTCTGCTTTCGGTCGCAAATACAGCGTCGTATCAAACACCCGTAGCGTCGCCGCGCCGAGATATTCGTCCAGCCAGGCAGTGCTTACCAGGGGGCCATCAAGTTCCATAATGAGTCCTCAGAATTGCTTACAGTAAAAATTTGCAGGGATTAATCTGCTGCGCGTTCAGGCGTTCACCGCCAGGACAAAATCAGCCAGCTCGCGATTAAAGCGTTCCCCATCTTCGATAAATGGGCCGTGGGCAACATCGTCGTACCAGGATAACGTTGCGGTAGAACATTTATCCGCAATGAATTCGGCCATTGCCGGCAACACGGTGATGTCTTTCCTGCCGTGCGTGACCAGCGTCGGCACAGTGATTGTTGCCAGCGCATCACTTTGCTCCAGATCACGCGCGGCTAGGGCCGCTCGCACATCAGGTCGTACGGTCATGTTCCAACACAACAGACGTTCGAATTCGATACGGGATAGTTTGGCAACAAAGCATTGATCGATGAATCGACGCATGGCATCGATACTTTCCTCGAGATCGTGCGACGTAGCGGCCTCGAAATTTTCATAAAAACCCGGCCCGACGGTGACCCCGATCGCAGCCTCATTCATTTGGACGGCAGCGCCGACGAAATTGATCCCCGCAATGTTCGCATCACCGAAAGCACGCACGTAATCGGTCATGACCAACCCCCCGTAGGACCAGCCGACAAGTACCGGCCGCACCAACTGGAGTGTTTCGATTACAGCATGGACATCATCTGCCCAGAGCTGACTATCGGTATAGGCTGCTGTTTCATGCGGAGCGTCAGACATACCGTGGCCACGTAAATCCAGAGCGACCAGGCGAAATCTATCGGCGAGATCGCTTTCCACCTGCTTCATCCAGGTCATGTAGGTCTGTGACCAACCATGAATAAAAACTATCGCCGGCCCGTCGGCCTGGCCCCACTCCATGACATTCAGGTTGAGCCCGCCGCCGCCAGCAATAGTGTGTTGATTCCGCATGTGCACTCCGTCAAACGTTGATTTGTTCTGCGCAAGAGTGTACTCCGGCTGATGCGAATTAGGGCATCACGTGGCGCATAATAGGGTCCGATTCCAGCGCGCCCGGAAATTTAAGCATGCGAACATTTGCAGTCGCCGTCGTGCTGGCCCCGCTCCCCGCTTACGCGGCGAGGGGCAGCGCTGCACCCACCGCTGGTACTTTTTCCAATCAACGTATCAGCGTCCTGCTTGACCACGTTGCAACGGACGTGATCGGCGACGATGGCCAATGACGAATTGATGCGAAGGGCACGCAGTGACTGCGCTATCTGACAGCACGCATGGCCGGCTCCGCATCATGAGGCTTGTGCCTGCTGCTCAGGCGCTGACGAATGCGCATTTGACCCAACTGCTGCAGGCCGACTGCTGCACCGCCATGGACGCACGCTCTGCAATTGGACGACATACTTTGTGGAGCGTGCACATGCACTCATTAAGCGCACCCGGCGATCGGGAATTTCTTTTGGGGATGGCGCAGCTCGTCAATCTCGCGGCCAATTTCGGTTGCAGCTGCAGTTACAATTCAGGCCTGCTGAGATCCAACCCGACCGGGACGGACAATCCGGCACGGACCTTACTGATGCATTACCTAACAAAGGACTCACGCTATGAGCGCGCAGCCTGAATTTTTACCGTCCGCCTGCCCACACGATTGCCCCTCAACCTGTGCTCTGGAGGTTGAACGACTCAGCCCCACGCGCATCGGGAGAGTCCGAGGCGCGGCCGACAACACCTACACTGACGGGGTCATCTGCAGCAAAGTCGCGCGCTACGCCGAGCGAATTCATCATCCAGACCGATTAACGCAACCGCTACGTCGGGTGGGCTGCAAGGGTGCTGGTGAGTTTGCTCCGATTAGCTGGGAAGATGCCTTAGACGAAATAGCAGAGCGATTCCTTACGGCAGAACAGCGCCATGGGCCAGAGACGGTGTGGCCATATTTTTATGCCGGCACCATGGGGCTGGTCATGCGCGATGGGATAAACCGATTGCGCCATGCCAAGCGCTATTCCGGGCAGCATTCGACCATCTGCACGTCGCTCGCGGCAGGCGGGTATCTCGCTGGGAGCGGACGCTTGAGTGGCGTTGATCCGCGCGAGATGAGCGAGTCGGATGTCATCGTCATTTGGGGCACCAATGCTGCTGCCACGCAGATTAATGTGATGACTCATGCACTTAAGGCCCGACGCCGCAGCGGCACGCAGATCGTTGTCATCGATACCTATCTGAACGCAACCGCTAAACAAGCTGACATGTTCTTGTGCGTCAAACCAGGCACCGACGGCGCGTTGGCCTGCGCGGTGATGCATATTCTGTTCCGCGACGGACTCGCTGACCGGGATTACCTATCGCGCTACACCGATTGCCCGGAGCGACTCGAAGCCCACCTTCGCCCGCGCACACCAGCGTGGGCAAGCGCGATCTGCGGTGTCAATGTGGCGGAAATAGAAGCGTTCGCTGCACTGATCGGCGGGCATCAGAAAACCTTCTTGCGCCTCGGTTATGGCTTTGCCCGGCAACGGAATGGTGCGGTGAACATGCATGCCGCAGCGTCCATCGCGGCGGTGACAGGGTCCTGGCAACATCGGGGCGGTGGTGCGTTCTATAACAATGGTGCAATTTATCATTGGGACCGCACACTCATCGACGGTCTCGATGTGCGCGACCCTGACGTCCGCCTTCTCGATCAATCGCGTATTGGCGCGGTACTGACTGGCGAGCCATTCGCGCTTGGCGGTGGACCACCAGTCACTGCAATGCTGATTCAAAACACCAATCCCATGTCCGTCGCGCCGGATTTGAATGTCGTGAAGCAGGGATTTTCGCGCGAGGATTTGTTTGTCTGTGTACACGAACAATTCATGACCGAGACTGCCTCAATGGCGGACATCGTCCTGCCCGCGACCATGTTTCTCGAACACGATGATCTTTATCAGGCCGGTGGGCAGCAACACATCCTGCTCGGACGCAAAGTAATCGAAGCGCCGCTCGAGTGTCGTTCCAATCACGATGTGATTTGCGCGATCGCGTCACGGGTCGGCGCGCAACACCGGGGCTTCAATATGACCCCGGATGAAATCATCGACTCGACATTACGTGCCTCCGGCTGGGATGGCATCGATAAGCTGAGTGAGCAGCGTTGGTTTGACGTGCAGCCGGATTTCAAAGAGGCGCATTTCATCGATGGCTTTGGCCATGCCGACAAGCGCTGGCACTTCGCCCCGGATTGGGCGACTGGCGGCCCTACTGAGTTCGTCGACGGTGCCACGCTCGCTTCGATGCCATCTCTGCCGGACCACTGGGCTGAGATTGAGAACGCGAATGAAGATTTTCCGTTCCGCTTGATCACAGCGCCGGCACGGCACTATTTGAATTCCTCCTTCAACGAAACGCCAACGTCCCGGCGTCGCGAAGGCAGCCCAACGTTGTTACTGCATCCAGATGATGCGAGTTCGCTCGGCGTTCAGTCTGGTGACCAGGTGACGGTCAGCAACTCGCGCGGCACGTTAGACATTCGAGCAGAAGTATTCGCCGGCTTGCAGGTCGGTGTCGTGGTAGCAGAAAGCATCTGGCCCAATCACGCTTATCCTGGTGGCCTGGGCATCAATGTTCTCACCGGCGCCGATCCCGCAGCCCCACACGGCGGTGCGGCGTTCCATGACAATCGGGTCAACGTTGTGGCGACACAAGCGCTCTGACGGGCATGCCGTTGCGTTGTATCGGACTCACTGAATGTCCTATGCTCGCGCGCATCTTTCCACAATAAACAGACGCGAGCTTATGGAACAGGAACTCGAAATATTTCAGCAAGTGTATGAATTGATCGTCAATTTTGTCGTCACTTATTCCTTTCAGCTCGCCGGTGCCGTCATTATTCTCATCGCCGGCATTATTGTCGGCGGCTGGGTGGCGCGCACCCTCGCCAGCCTGCTGGCCAAGCGCAATGTCGACGTCACGCTGCGCCAGTTTATCGCTGCAACGGCGCGCCTGGTCGTTATTATTCTTTTCGTCATCATCGCGTTGTCGAAACTTGGCATCAGCATCACGCCGTTCATCGCAGCCATCGGCGGCCTCGCCGTCGGCGCCAGCTTCGCCATTCAGGGGCCGGTATCAAACTACGGTGCAGGTTTGGTGATCATTCTCACGCGCATGTACAAAGTTGGTGACACGATTTCTGTACAGGGCTGTTCTGGGGTGGTCAGAAGCATCGAGCTCGCCACAACTCAACTGGTCGCCGAAGATGGCGAAGACATCATCATCCCGAACAAACACATCGTGGGGGAGATTCACCGAAACTCGTACAACTATCGTCTTGTCGAAGGTCAGATCGCGATAGAAGGCAACGCAGAACCAACTGCCGCAATCGATGCCATCGTTGAAGTGCTGACCGCTACTGAAGGCTTATCGGACTCGTCACCACCGACAGTTGGAATTGAGGCGTTCGTTGACGCAGGGATTGTCATTGGCTACCGCTATTGGGTGCCGACTGCGCGTTATTTTGAGACACTTTACGGCGTTAATAACCGCATATTTGAGAATTTCGCGAGCCGCGGAATTCGTCTTGCTGTTCAACATCACCGGGTAGATCTCAGCGAGCGGGCTTGAGGATGAAGGGACGGAGAAACGGGGCAATTGCCCCGTTTCAGTTCGTTTACAGCTAGTTAAGCACCTTTATTTTACGTGCCTTGAGTTGCGCTTTCTTCGGTAGCGTAATTTCCAACACGCCATGATTACTGCGCGCCTCGATGCTTTCTGCATCCGCACTATCCGGCAGGGCGAAGCGGCGATAGAAGTTCCCAAAAGCTCGCTCCAAACGGCGCCCACCCGTCGTTTCGTTGGGCTCATGGTCGACCGTGCGGGCACCACTTAGGGTAAGCACACTGTTTTCCATCGTGATCTCGATATCCTCAGCCGCTACCCCTGGCAAGTCCGCACGAATCACGAAGCGGTCCGTATGCTCGGCCACATCGACCGCAGGACTCCAGTGTGCGACCGCAGACACTGACGTGTCATCGTCTGTGCCGGCTGCGTTCTCGAAAGCTCGATTCAATTCGCCTTGCAAACGTCGAAAGCTGCCAAATGGTTCGTAAATTGCTGCACGCATAATTGCTGTCTCCAATGCTGATTTATTTATTAGCCTGGGACTTAGATGGAGCGTTTCGATTTTTTTTCAAGCCTTGTTATCTCGCACAGCGTACGCCGAACGCCTGCGATAAACTTAAAGTCAGGTGCGACACTCCGTGTGGTTCGAATAACATGGCAATCCCTAACCGACCAGATTACCCAAGAGGGTTGTAACGATGATTGATTTGTATACCGACGCCACACCGAACGGTTGGAAAGTATCCATCGTGCTGGAAGAAATCGGCATGGACTACACCACTCATCACGTCGACCTGATGAAAGGCGAACAAAAGCAGGATTGGTTTCTGAAGCTGTGTCCGAATGGGCGCATTCCGGCTATTGTCGATCGCGGCAATGGCGATCTGACGATTTTCGAATCCGGCGCCATCATGCTCTATCTGGCGAAAAAAAGCGGTCAGCTGCTACCACGAGATAGCCACGGGGAGTGGCATGTAACGCAGTGGCTGATGTTCCAGATGGCGGGGATTGGTCCCATGATGGGGCAGTCGAACGTCTTCTTTCGATACTTCCCCGAAAAATTACCCGCCGCTATCGAGCGCTATCACAACGAATGTCGGCGCCTTTACGAAGTGCTCGATCGACAACTTGAAGGTCGGGACTATCTTTGCGACGAATACTCAATTGCCGACATCGCCAACTGGTCATGGGTGCGCATATATTTTTGGGGCGGGACCAACATCGATGGGCTCGACAACCTCCAAGCGTGGCTGGAACGATTGGAAGCACGCCCCGCCTGTCAACGCGGGACTGCCGTCCCCCATGCTATGAATTTTACCGAGCTGGAGGCCGATCTCGCCAAGCAAGATAGCACCATCCGAACGTTGGTAACCCAGTAAACAGGACACGCAAATGCAATTGATAGCAGATGATATTTCGACAATTTGTAGTGACCGGGACGTGTATACCACCCGATTGGCGCTCGATAACTGCGCCATCGTCGAGCTTGGCTGCGGCACCGCAATGCACACGCACGCAATTGCCAGCGAGGGCGTTGGGCGAAGCATCACTGCATTCGAAGTTGATGAAACGCAGCTGGCTATTAACGTCGCCGCCAACCAGGCGCCTAACGTTCGTTTTGCTTATGGCGGTGCAGAAAAAATCGCTTGTGCGGACGCCAGTACTGACGTTGTGTTTATGTTCAAGTCACTTCATCACGTGCCGCACACGAGCCTCACTGATGCGCTCAAAGAAGTCCACCGCATTCTGAAGCCGGGCGGCCACGTGTACATTTCAGAGCCGTTATTCGCAGGCCCGTTAAACGACATTATTCGGCTGTTCCATGACGAACAGCAGGTTCGCAAGGCCGCCTACACAGCCGTCCGGGCCAGCGTTGCATCAGGCGTGTTCGAACTTGCCGAGCAGGTATTCTTTCTGTCGCCCGTCCAGTTCGAAAATTTTGCGCAGTTTGACGAGCGCTTACTAAAGGCGACCCACACGGATTTTCAGCTCAACGATGAAACGCTTACACAGGTGCGAGAAAAACTGGAGAGCCATATCGCAACCACAGGTAGTGAGTTTCTTGCGCCTATGCGCGTCGACCTCCTGCGTCGCCCAACGTAGTTTGAAGTCCGGACTTAAGCACTGTCACGTCTGGCGGGCTGGGTCATGCTTGCCGCGCGATTACCCGCCATTACGCAAAGCTTGAATGCGCGCATTCAGCGGCGGGTGGGTCGAGAGCAGGCTACCAAGGCCACCCGAGATCGCAAACGCCTCTACTTCCCTCGGCAATGGCTCAGGCGTCGCGCCCTGTTGCAGGCGCTCTAACGCAGCAATCATCTTTGCCCGCCCCGCCAACGCTGCACCGCCCGCGTCAGCTCGATATTCCCGATAGCGGCTAAACCACATCACAACGAGAGAGGCGAGAAAACCCAAACCAATCTGCGCCACGTAGTAGCCGACGAAATAGCCCATGCCGCGACCACGTCCATTGCGGTCGAGGGCGGCGGCAATGATGTTGGCAAATACCATGACGAAGGTGTTCATGACGCCCTGCAGCAACGCCAGTGTCACCATATCGCCATTTGCCACATGGCTGATTTCGTGGGCCAGCACGGCTTCAACTTCGTCATCACTCATATGCTGTAGCAGCCCACTGCTGACGGCGACCAGCGCAGCGTCCTTTTTGGCACCCGTTGCAAACGCATTGGGAGTCGGGGATTCGAAAATCGCCACATCGGGCATCCCGATGCCAGCTCCCTCGGCTTGTTTCGCGACCGTTTCCAACAACCAGGATTCGTGCTGGGTGTTGGGTTGGTCGATAATCCGTGCGCCGACTGAACGGGCCGCCATCTTCTTTGACAACAACAGCGATATGAACGCCCCGCCCATTCCAAACAGCGCAGCGAAAATCACGAAGCCACTGATCCCACCACTTTGCTGGCCAATGCCGAACAAATTCAACACGATTGACAGCACAACCATAACGGCGATGTTGGTCGCCAAAAAAAGACCGATCCGCATCATCTAAACTTGGACTCCCGAGTATTAATAAAAGTGAATTGCTAACGTAGTGCCAACCGTGTCCGATTTAAACCCAGGCGAGGACCGCCTCCCCTTCCACCGCAGGGCCAATCCTGGTGGGCAGCATCACGTCGAGTGCGAACGAGTCGCACCCATTCTCGCCGGCGAGCCTGAGACCGGCAGTAACATTGTCGAGGCAATCGACACGGAATCCGTGTGCTTTCCATCCTTCAAACCGCCGGCATGATTTATAAGCGCGCATCGGCAATAGGCCAATGGCGGAATCTCGCCTAGCGATGAAACCAGGCCAGCAAAAGCGTCGCAACAATGCTCGACAGCGCGGTCGATACAACAATGCACTTCGAGACGGTTTCTTTGCGAATGTCGTACTGCGTGGCGAATATAAATGCGTTGAGGCCGCATGGCATTGCCGCCAGCACGACGGCGACGTGCTTCCACGTCGTTTCAATATCGAGCGCGTCGCAGGCAATCCAGACTAGTAGCGGATGGACGAAATTTTTCAGCCCGATGAGGAGGCTGACATCGCGATAGCTGCCGCCAATTTTATAGTCCGCGAGACTTATCCCCAGCGCAATAAGCGCACATGCTGGTCCAGCCGCGCTGAGTAATTCAAGACTGCGATCAACAACCAAAGGGAGGCCAAACCCAAGCAAATTAGCGCTAACCCCCAGCATCATGCTCAGAATTACGGGATTAATAATCAACTTGATGATGGTGCCCAGCTGCGCACGCGCCCCACCGGCACGTTCGGGTGCAGTCATTTCCAGCGTATAGGTCGTCAGGGGAAACAAGAACGTACTTTGGGTTGCGAGCAGGAGAAACATCGGGACCGCCGCCTCAGGGCCGAAAGCGGCCAGCGTGAGCGGAAAACCAAGCAACACCATGTTCGAGTAGCCGGCGGACATCCCTGCCATGGCCGTTTCGTGGCGCTGCCAACCCAGAAAATGGCGCGCGCAGAGCATGCCGATGGCGAAAAGAAAAAACGAGGGTAGATAGAAGGCGCACAAATAGTCCCACGGTATTCGTTGCGGTAACTCGGCCTCTAACAACGAACGAAACAACATCGCCGGGATGGCAAGGTAGTACATGAAGCGGGTAAGGCCGCGGCCGCTGTCACTATCGAACAAACCGGCCCGCGCGAGCGCATAGCCGAGCGCGACAGTCCCGAACACCGGCACCACGGCTAGCGCGACAACGTTCATGGTGCCTAGCGGGCCGGCCCGCGTTGCACGGCAGCCAGACTCGCTGCGAAACTACCTGGGGCTTCGTGAGCCCAATCGAACCACCATGTCGCACCACATTGCTGGAACTCAGCAGGTGTTTCGCCGCCGCGCTCACCAAGACGCCCGCTCGCAACATAATCGAAGTCTGCAGCCACCCCGCGGCCTCTTGCGTAAGCCACCATCGACGTGAAGCTGGCGCAATCCAGCCACCATTGTGACCAGTCGATTGAGCTGTCGGGCTGTTCAACGAAGTCTGCCGGCATCTGCACCGGGATGACCCCGTCCCATTGCGTTGCGCGGCGCAACCCGGCGCGCGCCGGAAGTGAAGCGGCTACCCACACCGGGATACGCGGTTGTTGTTGCGAGCGCGGTGCAAATTGTGCGCCGCTCACCTGGTAGTAGGTCCCGCTGTGGTTAACTTCCTGTCCACGCATGAGCTGATCGGCTATCTGCAGTCCTTCGTCCAGCCGGGCGGCGCGTGTCCGCGCCGCAGGGTCTTCACCAAAGGCTGCAAACTCAACCTCTGCCGGCTCGCCGAGGCCGACACCTATGTTGACGCGGCCACGACTAAGATGATCGAGCGTCACCATCTCGCGCGCGAATTTCCAGGGCCGTCGCCGGGCCAGCGGCGTGATCATTGCACCGAGGCGAATTCGCTCGGTCGCCTGTGCAATGGCACCCAGGACGACAATCGCATCGACGAGATCGAGGCGTCCAGCCGGCTCGAAGGCCAGGTGGTCCCAGATAAAGAAACCGTCATAGCCGGCGTCTTCCGCTGCCACCGCCAGTTCGACCAGGCGCGCGGGGTCGCCGTAGTCATTAAAAATCGGGGCGTACACGGCGTGTTTCATGTCATCACCAGCTTAGTAATGGGTACGGCGGGGACCGAGGATTCGTAGAGCCGATACCGGATACAGAATCCTGGCGTGTGATCCGCGGGTGGGCACCCTGGGACCCGGTGTGCGCGCAATTGTGTCGTCGCGCCCGTACGCAAGTCGTCCAGATGCGGTCATTGTCAGATCGCGGAGCAATTTCCGACAAGCAAAAAAAACCCGGCGACAGCAACGCTTACACCGGGCTGCAGGCATTCGTGAATGTGTGCCTAACCGCTAACTGCGACTCGCGAGGTGTTGGAAGGCGTGATTTTGTCAGTGTGATTCGGCCACACTTTCTCGGTCATCAACTCCAGACTCTTCATGCAAGCGTCATGCGGCATGTGGTTGTAAATAAACTGCCAGAAATAATCGACCGGTAGTTGCTTAAACAAAGCTTCGAGTTTGCGGTTGACCGTATCCGGACTGCCGTGAATGACCAGGCCCCGATCCGACAGGGTTTCGAATGTTGCCGGCATATCAAAAGGACCTTCGCCCGGACCCGCAATCGCAGCGCTGAAGCCGAAAGGTACGAAGAAATTATTCCAGATGAACGAGCCTGCCTCGCGCGCTATCGCTTCAGCTTCGGCGTCCGTGTCAGCGACAATTATCTCGCGACTCATCGCCATGCCCTGGCCGAATTTGTAATCCAATCCCGCCTCGTTAGCGGCCTCCATGCCAGCGCGGAAATGCTCTTTCACAACATCGTATTGAGTCATGATCGTAACCGGCACGATCCCGCGTTCCATGCCCCACTTAATGGAACGCTCGGAGGTTGCAAACGGCATGAACATGTCCGGAATCTGTTTATTGAAGGTGGGCGGTGCGATACCAACCTCCTCGATGATTCCGTCCTTATTGCAGCCCTGACCGTACTGCCATGCGACCTCGGCTGCAGCCCATTTAATATCCTTGGTTGGGATCTGCCAGTGCTTACCTTGAAAGCTGAACGTATCGTTGCTCCAGGCTTTCATGATGATATCGAAGTGCTCTTCGAACAAAGAGCGCTTGAGGTCCTCATACTCTTCGCCGGCAGCCGGATCGCTTAGCCCGACCTGTTGGCCGAGCACGTTGACCCAGCGTGGCTGGTAACCACGCGCGAAACCGGCGAACACACGACCGCCCAGCATTTGCGAGAGCATGGCAATGTTCTCGGACAAATTAATCGGATTTTGCGAGGGCAGGACGTTGCCCAACTGACCAAACTTCATGTTTTTGGTCTGCATGCCGAAGTACAAATCCAGCATGACCGGATTGGTCGAGACTTCTTCTCCCTCGACGTGAAAATGATGCTCGGTAAAGCCGGTTCCGTAATAACCGTGCTCGTCCATATAACCAATTTGTTCACTGAGTTCGCGTAGCATCATTTGGTACAGGTTGGTCTGCTTGCCAGCCATGCCTTTCATGATGTCTTCTTTACGACCTACTGACGGAAGGTAAAACGCACCTACTTCCATGGTTTAGCTCCTTAGGGATAGTTCAGAATATGGGGCACTAGCGCACGCCGGCAGTACACTAGTTGGACTACGCCGGAGAGTACTACGCAGCCGCCCGGTCGTCTAGCGAAATGCGTGTAAATTCAATCCACTGCGCGCAATCGGCGGCTTTGGGGAAGAGGCTCGAATCGGGTTCGGAGCCGACTTCTGAGCACTCCCCGAGGCGGCTTTTGCGTTGCTCTGCAGGGGCTCCCACTGCAACTTCCGGCAAGGCTTCCGTGGACCCGGCGGCAAGCACTACCAGCTGTTGGCATAACCGCCGGTCCGGTCAGTCGTTGTTCGCATCGCCGGCGACGAACTGCTCCCTGAAACGGCTATCGCTTGGGTTACAATGCGGCGGCGTCGAGGGGACCACAAGCGAGCTGCGGAGCGAATATATGACCATTGAGGCCATCCGGACTGAACAGACTTCCATCACCGAAGAACCTTATTACGAAGCGATTCGCGATGAGCTGGAAGTCTTTGCTGCAGCCTACCGGAATCAACTACCGGTGCTCCTGAAAGGACCGACGGGTTGCGGTAAAACGCGCTTTATCGAGTACATGGCGTGGTATCTGAAGCGCCCCATGGTCACCGTCGCATGTCACGACGATCTGACGGCGTCAGATTTAATTGGACGCTATCTGATTCGTGGTGGCGAAACCGTGTGGGTCGACGGTCCTCTGACCAGCTCCGTTCGTAACGGCAGCATTTGCTACCTGGATGAAATCGTTGAGGCGCGCAAAGACACGTCGGTCGTCATACATCCCTTGTGCGACGATCGCCGCTTGTTACCGATTGAGAAACTCGGCGAACTAATTGCGGCCCCACCCGAATTCTGCCTTGCGATCTCTTACAACCCGGGCTATCAAAGCGTGCTCAAGGATTTGAAACAAAGCACCCGGCAACGCTTCGTTGCGCTTGAGTTCGACTACCCGGTCGCGGCGACCGAACAAGTCATCATCGAGAAAGAAAGTGGCGTGAACGCCGACATGGCTCGCCAGTTGGTCAAGTTCGGTGCAATGACTCGCAACCTTAAAGGTAGTGGACTCGATGAAGGTGCGAGCACGCGCCTGCTGGTCAACGCCGGCAAGTTAATGGGCGAAGACATTGCTCCGGTGGTTGCCACTGATAGCGCTATCGCGCAGGCACTCACCGACGACGGTGACATGCTGAAAGCAATTCACGAGCTCAGTCGTTCGATATTCTGACCCGCGTCTGGCATAGCCCCGCTGTGCCAGGCACTAAAGTTTCAGTACACAAGCAATGACTGACGAATCACGCCAGAACCTTCTCAATCGCATTCGAATCCGCGAGGACCTCGAGCTGTTTACCGGTGGCGCACTGTCTCGCCACGCGAATGTTGATGATCTGATTTCTCGCGTCGCGGCGCTCGAACGTTCGCAGCAGGATTTCGTTTACGAATGGTGTGAATTAATCGCCCGCTCGAACAACGAGCTGGCAGCGCACTTCATCAGCCTTGCCCCGCGCGCGTTCAGCAAAATGGAACGCGAAGGCGTCCAGAATTGGTTAGATGAATCAATCACGACCTTCGACAATCGCGGTCTGGGATCGGCCATCGAAGTCCTCGAAAGCGTCGACGCGTACGCAGTAACCTATGCCGAGCGCCACATGCGCTGCGGTTTCGATGAGGCGAGCGTGTTTCTGCGTCATTTCGTACGTGGTCTGGGTGGGCGCGAAATGCGCATCGCTTCGGACGGCGAAACGTTCACCGACACGGAGTCTTTGTATCTGCCAGATGCAGTTGATCTGTTTCCGGTGCCAGAACAGAATTTCACGCTCTACAAACTCACCGCGGCCCATCTATGGGCGCAAACCTGGTACGGCACTTGGCGCTATCAGGTGGTGGAAAAATTGATGCGGCACTTCGACGCCGAAACCACTCTGCCGATTTTCAATCGTCTCGAATCAATCCGTCTGGAAGCCTGCATCGCGCGCGATTTGCCAGGCCTGGCTCGCGAAATCGCTGACTACCGCGACGATGATGTGAGCACCAGTGCGTTGTGGGACGCGTGGCGCGAGCGTGCGGTTGAACTGCTCGGCGAGGACGCCAGTGCAGAAGATTCCTTGCGCCTGGCGGCCGAATTCGAGGGTATGGAACTGCCTCCACTGCAGCCTTACCACGGTGACATGTACGCCAATAAAGTTCGCGACGCATTGTTCGCCCGTATTGAGCGTGAGAAGGCTGACTTTCAGCGTGCCATGAACGAACTCAACACCAGCGAAGAAGGCCAACCAGCCGGTGAAGGCGACGAAGCGCAAAAGCAGATGGTCGAGATCGAAATGACTGAGGACGACGGAGGCGACGGCAGTGACGTCAGCTTCCAGATCAGCATCGATGGCGAGCTGGTCAACGTCCCTGAGCACTTGCGCGAGCTGATGGGTTCAATCATTCAGGACTTCGGCGAGATTCCTGACGAACATATGGACCCCAGCGAACTCGGCCAGTACAGCGACGAATTACTCGCGCAGGCCGGCGAAGCAGAGAGCGACTCAGACTTCGACCCGGACGCCAAAGGTACGTTTGTGTATCACGAATGGGACTGCGTGAGACAACGTTTCCGTGACGACTTCTGCACGCTGCGCGAAACGACCGTTCCAGCCGGCGACGAGTCGTTTATAGACGAGACGTTGGAAAAACATCGTGGCATTCTCAAATCGATCAAGAAAACCTTCGAGGCAGTGCTTGGCGAGTCGCGACTCCAACGGCGCCAGTCCGACGGCGACGATATTGATCTCGATGCGTTAATCGAGGCCTACACCGACCTCGCTCAGGGTCGCGAGATGAGTGAGTACGTTTACACCCGCTATCGCAACCAGGAGCGCAATATCGCGGTCATGTTTATGGTCGACATGAGTGGCTCGACCCTCGGCTGGGTGAATGACGCCGAGCGTGAATCGCTGGTGTTGCTATGCGAAGCCCTGGAGATGCTCGGCGATCGTTATGCGATTTACGGCTTTTCCGGACGCACCAATAAACGTTGCGAGGCGTATCACATTAAGGAATTTTCGGAGTCCTATACGTCAGAAGTTCGGCAACGTATCAGTGGTATTCGGCCCAAGGCTTACACCCGCATGGGGGTCGCAATACGCCACCTCGGACAACTATTGCATCGCACTCACGCCCGCACCAAATTGCTTATCACATTGTCCGACGGGCGCCCGGAAGATTACGGCGGCTACAAAGGCAAGTACGGCATTGAAGATACCCGCCACGCGTTACTTGAGCTTAAGCAGAGCGGCGTCCATGCGTTCTGCATAACGATCGATAATGAGGCGCAGGAATACCTTCCACACATGTATGGCACGGCCAACTACGCGGTTATTGATGAAGTCCAGAAGCTGCCTTATAAAGTCGCCGATATCTATCGCCGCCTGACTACCTGAGCAGCTCACCCACTGCAGCACTTTTGGCATTACGCTAGAAAGTTCCGGGCAATGCCTGGCGCAGTAATTGCGCTGACTGATAGCCGCGTTTCACGCCAACTCGCTCGCGCTCTTCTGGAAACGGTCTCTGGCAGGTTGCCGAAAAATAACTGCGGCACTGAACTGCGGCGGCGCATGCTCACTCATTCACTCACAGTCTTTCAGCCTGATCCGGCTCGTCTTGCGCTGTGCAGCGGGGTCTGCGCGCTACCTTTACCACCAGCCCGCTAATAGGCCTTGACGCGATTTTCCAGTGTGCCAATGCCCGGAATTTCAATCCGCACACGATCGTCAGCCGTTAAAAATCGCGATGGACTGAAACCGGCGCCAACGCCGGCCGGTGTCCCTGTTGCGATGATGTCACCAGGGTAAAGCGTAATCCCGGCCGAGATACTTTCGATTAAAGTCGGAATATCGAACATCATCAGCGACGTGTTGCCGTCCTGGCGGAGTTCGTCATTGACCCAGCATCGGATCGGGGTGTCGGTAAGGTCGATGGCATCACGGGTGACTGCGAACGGCCCCATCGGGCAAAATCCATCCTGGGATTTTCCGAGCAACCACTGAACATGATTTGACTGCACGTCACGCGCACTCACGTCGTTGATAATGGTGTAGCCCCACACGTGGTCCATTGCATCGACTTGCGCGATCGCGCGCCCTTCGCGACCGATAATGACGGCGAGCTCTGCTTCGTAATCTAGCGCCGTTGTAACCCGGGCATCCCAGCGGATCGGTGCACCCGAAGCGATGACGCATTCAGGAAATTTGGAAAACACGATCGGTGCTCCGGGGACATTGCCGCCGCCCCCGGTGGTGTCGAAGCCCTGCTCTGCTATCTCCTGGACATGATCATAGTAGTTCTTGCCGACACAGATGATGTTGCGGCGTGGGCGCGGAATCGGCGCGAGCAATTCGATGGCGTTGAAACCCAAGGGCCTGTCAACGTCGCGTAATGGCAGCAACGCTGCTTCAGGCTCAAGTAGTGCTAGCACCCCCCGTTCAGCCCGCTCAACGGGGAGATCGTAGGGCGTAATCGAAGAGCCGTCTTCAGATAACACGCCGACTTCGACGCGATTTTCGGTACGGTATGTTGCGATGCGCATGATGCTGTGGCTGTTCTCGGCAGGACGTCAGCTGGAGGACGCAAGTGTACACTTAGCGAGCACCGCAAAGGCGTCTGCACGAATCCGGCCGGCAGCAGCGTGGCCCGCTTCAATCACTTGCCTAATCGAATGCTTGGGCCACCCAGCTGGACACGTGCCAGGGCAGAAAGCACAACAGCGACCGTGTCCGCCCCTTAGTCGCACCATTGCTGCCAACGCCCAGCTTGCAGATTAGCCCCTGCTGGCGAGTCTTGCGATATCGTCAGGCAAATTCGCCGCTAATGTAGTGCTCCAGCTGGCTGATAACGTGCTCTTGCTCTTCAATAACGCTTTTTACAAGATCACCAATCGACACGATGCCGATGGTTCGTCCGTCGTCGAGTACGGGCAAGTGCCGCACACGCTTGTCAGTCATTAGCGCCATACCCTCGCTGACCAACATACCCGGCACCGCATGCAAAACCACCGTAGACATGATGTCCGCCACCGCGGTGTCTCGCGATGAGCGTCCCTCAAGAATCACTTTGCGCGCGTAATCGCGCTCGCTGACTAAGCCGACGATCGCCCCGTCATCCATTACGACCAGCGCGCCGATGCCTTTTTCCGCCATTAAGCGCAACGCGTCGTAGACTGAGGTATCGGTGTGAACTGACCAGACCTGCGGGCCTTTGCTATTGAGTAGTTGTCCGATCGTGACCATGACACGTCCTCCTGCTTGCTACTTTGTTCTTCTGTCTAAAGCGTAGTCCATGAAACGTCGCTGCGCTGTGGCCGCACCTACGACGCGCTCGCTCAGCTAAACTGAGCGTTCACGATATGAGCTGAATTGTTATGGAAGAGGTGGTACTGAGCGAACGCACGGGCGCTGTGCTTCGCCTGACGATCAACCGGCCGGAGCGTCGTAACGCATTAAACGAAGCTGTGTGCCGTGGATTGGCCGACGGCGTCGATGTCGCCGAACGGACGCCCGGCGTTCGGGTCGTCGTCATAACCGGGGCTGGCGAGAAGGCTTTTTGCGCCGGTGGTGACATGAAGACCGGTGCCGGTGGCGCACCATTTGTCCTCGACCCAGCCAATCCGAAGCATTACGTCATCGATTTATTTCGCCGCCTGGAAGCGTGCGGATTGCCGACCATCGCCCGTGTAAACGGCCATGCGCTCGCCGGGGGGCTGGGCCTCGTGTGCGCCTGCGACATGGCCATTGGTGCGGGAAACGCGAGTTTCGGTGTGCCTGAAACGCGTGTCGGGCTATTTCCAATGATGATTTTGGCCTACATGATGCGGATTATTCCGCGCCGTAAATTGTTCGAAATCTGCATGACTGGTGAACCTTTCAGCGCCGAGCAGGCCCTCGCGCTGGATATCCTCAACTACGCTGTGCCGGCCAGTGACCTTGATGAGAAGCTCGAATGGCTCATCGACCGCATTACCGACAAAACCCCGACCGGAATTAAACTCGGCAAACAAGCATTCCGAGCCATCGAAGACATGCCGCTCGACAAGGCCTTCGAATACACGCAACTCATGCTCCCGATTATGTCCATGACCGAAGACGCCCGCGAAGGGATGAATGCCTTTAACGAAAAACGCGCGCCAGAGTGGCCCGGCAAATAATCCTGCAACGGCTTGCGGTTCGAGCGCCTTCGCAGCCGCGCCAGCGGCGGGAAGTCGTTATACTACAGGGGCCCAGCGCGTCGCTGGCTTGCTGTCTTTGATCTGGCAGATTGCTCATAACAATTGCGCCAAACGTGTGGGTATAGCGACGACTTAAATGACCCTTATTTGCTAACAACTGCGATCAGTACGTCTTATGTTTGAAAGTATTCTTGTCGCCAATCGCGGCGAAATTGCGTGCCGCGTGATGCGCACCGCAACGGCCATGGGCCTGCGCACCATTACTGTGTTTCACCACGCCGACCGTCACGCACCGCACGTGGCATTAGCGGATCTAGCTGTCGAGCTACACGCCGACGTGCCGACCGCCGCCTACCTCGACGTCGAGCAAATCCTCGCTGCCGCTCGCGCACACGAAGCGCAATGCCTGCATCCGGGTTATGGCTTTCTGTCCGAGAACGCGGCTTTTGCTGAAGCCGTAGAACAAGCGGGCATCGCATTCGTCGGGCCGCAATCTGATGTGATCCGTCTGATGGGTGACAAAATTCACTCGCGCGAATTTGCGGTAAAAGCCGGCGTGCCCGTGGCACCCAGCGTGACCCAATCAGGCAGCGTTGAGCAGTTTGTCGAAGACGCTGCGCAAATCGGCTTCCCGCTGTTAATTAAAGCCTCGGCCGGCGGTGGCGGCAAAGGCATGAGCATCGTGCGCAATGCTGCAGAACTTCCTGATGCGATCCGCACGGCAACCGGCGAAGCTGAGCGTTATTTCGCAGACGGCCGGGTCTATGCCGAGCGCTATATCGACCGGCCGCGCCATATCGAAGTACAGGTCGTCGGTGATGGTAAAGGGGAAGTCAGGCATTTATTCGAGCGCGAATGTTCTGTGCAACGTCGCTTTCAGAAAATTATTGAGGAATCTCCCGCGCCCCAGCTCGCCCCTGCCCTGCGCGACGAAATCTGCGCAGCAGCCGTCAACCTGGCAGCCAGCGCGAACTATCGTAACGCCGGCACGGTTGAATTTATCCTCGACCCGAGCGGAGATTTCTTTTTCCTGGAAATGAATACGCGCCTGCAGGTTGAGCATCCGGTCACCGAAATGGTTTGTGGCGTTGACTTGGTCGAGGCACAGCTCCGGGTGGCCGCTGGCGAAGGGCTGCCGTGGGCACAAGCTGACATCACCCAAAACGGGCATGCGATCGAGTGCCGCATTTGCTGCGAGGAACCGGATAACGATTTTCGGCCGGCAACCGGCGCAGCTCAGATTCTGCGCCTGCCGGAAACCGAAGGAGCGCGCTTTGACGGGGGCATTCGCGAAGGGCAAATCATTTCGGCCGCTTTCGATTCCATGGTTGGCAAATTAATCTGCCATGGCGATGACCGAAACGGGGCCATCGACGCCTCTCTCGCCGCGCTCGACGAACTCATTTTGCTCGGCGTAAGCAACAACATCGATTACCTCGGCGCGATCCTCGGCCACGACGCATTCCGCGAAGGCGTTCTGCATACCGGCTTTATCACCGAACATGCAGAGGATTTGGCACCCGCGGAAATTGACGAGACAGACCGCGCAGCCATCCTGATTGCCGCTGCACTTGGCGTTGATGATTTTCGCAGCCTGGTATTCGACACCCCTGAACCTTATGCCTCAATTGGCGGCTGGAGGAACTAGCAATGAGTGGCGCCTTTTCATTCACGCTCGACGGTAACGAGCACGCGGTGTCCGTATCTGCGCGACAACCCGAATTAGTGTTGAGCGTTGACGGTGTTGAACATCAGGTCAGCGAGGCAGGCGCACTGTCAGAGCAATGTGTGCTGCTGACTGTCGATGGGCGCAGCTATCAGGTGTGGCGGACGTGGGAGGCAGATCGCATGCATATACGTATTGGTGGCCGCTCGTTCTCAGTCGGCTACGAAGATGCTATTTCCGCCGCGCAGCATCAGGCTGGTGGTGACGACGTGCTGCTCGCAGACATGCCGGGCGTGGTCGTCAACGTGCAGTGCGAGGCTGGCGCGAATATCAGCGCCGGCGACACATTGATGGTAATCGAATCAATGAAAATGCAAATCAATATCGTCGCGCCCCGTGATGGCAGCGTCGAACTCATTCATGTCAGCACCAACGATACTTTCGACAAAGGTGCTGAGCTTATTTCATTACATGCAGAAGACTAATGGCCCGTATTCAATCGCATATCCAGACCAACTCCTCTGAGTTCCGTCAGTACTACGCCCACAACCGCAAACTCGTAGAAGAATTCCGCGCCAAACAGGATGCTGCGCGCTTCCAGCGGCCGCAGAAAGATCTCGACAGGTTGGCAGGTCACGGCAAGATGATGCCGCGCGAACGCATCGACAAGCTCCTCGATCCGGGCACGCCATTCCTGGAATTCTCTTCATTGGCCGCCAATATGGCTTACGACGGCGACGCACCGAGCGCGGGATGCATCACCGGAATTGGCATGGTGCAAGGTCGTGAGGTCATGCTGCATGCAAACGATTCGAGCATTAAGGGCGGCGCCTGGTATCCGTTAACCGTCAAGAAAATCGTGCGCTGTCTGGATGTTGCCATCGAGAACCGCCTACCGGTCATTCATTTATGCGACAGCGCCGGTGGTTTCCTGCCGTTGCAGTCAGAGTTATTTCCCGACAAATACATGGCCGGCCGCATGTTTCGTAACCAGGCCATGCTGTCGAAAATGGGCGTCAAGCAACTCGCCCTCATTTTCGGCCACGGCACCGCCGGCGGCGCCTATATTCCGGCGCTGTCTGATTATTCGGTCATTGTGCGTGGGACCGGTGCCGTGTTTCTCGGCGGACCGCCACTGGTTAAGGCCGCGACGGGCGAGATTGTCACTGCCGATGAGCTGGGCGGTGCAGACTTGCACACCCAAATTAGTGGCACCTGCGACTATCCGGCAAGTTCCGAGGACGAAGCCATCGCTATTGGCCGGGAAATCGTCAGCCAATGGGAGCAACCGACTAAATGGTCATTGCAGCGCGACCCAATCGAAGCGCCCTACTACGACCCGGATGATCTCTACGGCATTATTCCTGACGACATCAAACGCGCCTTTGACATGCGCGAGGTGATTGCGCGCATCGTCGATGGGAGCCGCTTCCACGAATATCAACCGGCCTACGGCACCACGCTCATCTGCGGCTACGCCAACATCTGGGGATTCAAGATTGGCATTCTCGCCAACAACGGTGTGCTGTTTAATGATAGCGCGCTCAAAGGCGCACACTTCATCGAACTGTGTAACCAGAACAACACCCCGATCCTGTTCCTGCAGAACATCACCGGCTATATGGTTGGGCGTGAGTACGAAGCGAAAGGCATTTCCAAGGACGGTGCGAAGATGATCATGGCGCAAGTCGGGTCGCACGTGCCGAAATTCACCGTCATGTGTCACGGTTCGTTCGGCGCTGGGAACTATGGCATGTGTGGGCGTGCCTATGACGGGCGCATGCTGTTTTCCTGGCCCAACAGTCAAATTGGCATCATGGGCGGTGAGCAAGCGGCAAAGACCCTCACCGAAGTTAAGCTACGCCAACTCGAGCGCCGCGGAGAAGCGGTTGATCAAGCCAATCTGGATGGGGTGTATGACGAGACCCTCGAGGCGTTTAAACATCAGATGTCTGCTTATTACGCGACTTCCGAGGTGTGGGATGACGGCATGCTCGATCCGGTCGACACGCGTAATGCCCTGGGGATGTCCATCAGTGCGTCTCTGAATGCACCACTCGATGACAAGGGCTACGGCATTTTCAGATTCTGAGGGGCGTGTAGTCCCACGTAGTCGACGCTCCGCAAGCTCCCGCGCTTGCGGACTTGCACTCTAGTTCCAAGTTCTGCGAAAGACGCGCGCTTGCCGTAGTTTTTAGCGAGCGCGACGACGAACCGAGACGAGACCGAGAGCGCCAAGCACGAGGGCAATCGAAGTCGGCTCCGGGACTACCGCGGGCTCGGGGAATGTCGGAGGTTGATACTCTGCGTCGTGAGAAAAAGGCGCGAACTTATCAATGTCGACGTCCGTAGCACCTTTCCAGAGTTTGGTTTCTGCGCTGTACAGGTCGAAATGCAGACCACCAGCAGTTAGCGATCGCAGATCAATTTGAAACTCCTGAATGTATAAGAGACTTCCGCTCGGAAGCGGATCCAGACCGGGATCGTCCTGCGCATTATATTCACCGATTGTGGTGCCATCGAACTGAAAATCGATTTCGGCAAACCACGTATCAAAAATACCGTGGGGGCTTAGATCACCTGGGTCGCCACTGCCGCCGAGACCGAATAACGCGTCATCCAATGGGGGGGCGCCGTAAATCATGTCGCCGCTGGTTTGAGTTATTGGGGTCCCGCCGTTAACAACAATACTACCGAAGTCCGGCAGTGCAGCTGAGCTTTGCGGTGGTTGCAACGCTAGCGAGATATGGAATGTATCGCCCAGATCTATTTTCGCTACCTGACCGAGCGCTCGCAGGGTGAAAATCTGATTGTTGGTGACGATGCTCTGTCCATCTGTGTCATAGCGGGTAGTCAAACTACCAATGTCGAGTTGCAGTGCGGGTACAGCGCTGACCGCGGGCGCAACTAGGAGAAGCAAGAGTAATCTGATGCTGCTGAGCATGTAGGGCCGTCCGGTTGTTCATGAAACTAAGCGGGAACCGAGCACATTTCGTGCCATCTTTGTAAATGCCTTTAATTTCAATGTATTCCGGAATCGACGAAGGCGTGGTCAGAGCTATAGTGTAAAAAATCTGGACAGCTCTGTCGGCCAAGGTAGGGAAGCAGCACCGGGAATTTTCAGTTTAATTCTTTACTATCAGTATGTTGTGATAATTAACAACCACAATCACGCCGTCCAGAATCTTTACATATTGCGGGGCGTAGCGGCTACCTTAAAACTCAATCTGCATCGCTTTCTCGACCGCTTCAATGCGTACGATATCGTCGAGGATATCGGCGTCGAGTGCCTTGGATACGGCGAGGACGGCGATCGCGAGCTGGTTGTCATTCGCAACGCCGACCTGCATCCGCGAGATATTCACTCCGCGCCGGCCAAGCATCTCGCCTAACAAGCCAATCACGCCCGGTTCGTCCGCGTGCTGGGTGAGCAGCAGCCGGCCTTCCAGCGGCGACTCTACTTCGTAATCATTGACCCGAACCAGTCGCGCGCGCCGGCCATCGAACAGCGTGCCTTCCAAACAGATAGTTTGATCGCCACTGGTCGCAGTGATGCGTACCAACGACAAATAATCCCGTGAATCCGCCGAACTCACTTCAGTGATGCTAATGCCCTGTCGGCGCGCCAGGTGCAGCGAGTTAATTGAGTTAACCGGCACCGAATGATGCTCGCACAGCAGCCCAACCATTGCCGCACTCGCGATCGGGTGGGTATCCAGTTTAGCCCCCTCGCCGAACACGCCAATCTCGGCCGCGCTTATCGGGCCGTCGGTCATGCGACACAGCAACTTACCCAGCTTGCGAGCCAGATCCATATAGGGCGCGAGCTTGTCCAGTTTCTCCGGTGCGATACTCGGCACGTTGACCGAGTTGATGACTTCTTTGCGAATGAGGAACGCCGCAATCTGGTGAGCAATCTCCACGCCGACCGCCGTTTGCGCTTCGTGGGTGGACGCACCGAGATGTGGTGTGAATTGGATATTTGGCTCGGCATACAGCGGTGAATCGCCAGGCGGCTCATTTTCGTAAACGTCCAGCGCCGCGCCGGCGAGATGCCCGGAGCCAACGACTTCGATGAGCGCGGTTTCGTCGACCAGACCACCGCGGGCGCAATTGATCAGGCGAGAGCCCGGTTTCATCGCAAGCAGGCGTTCCCGGCTGAGTAGGCCGCGCGTGCCTTCGGTTACCGGGCAATGCAGCGTCACAAAATCTGCTTCGACCACCAGCGCATCAATTTCGACCTTCTCTACGCCATGCTCGAGAAACGTCTTGTCGGTCACGAACGGATCGAATCCGACGACGCGCATTTTCAGGCCGCGGCAACGCTCAGCCAACAATCGACCGATAGTGCCGAAACCGACCACGCCAACAGTCTTACCGGACAGTTCTGTTCCAACGAAACTATTGCGCTCCCAACGACCATCGCGCACAGAGCGATCCGCTGCCGGCAGATTACGACTCAAAGAAAACATGTGCGCAATCGCAAGCTCTGCCGTCGTAGTTGCATTCGCATCTGGCGTATTCAAAACCACGATGCCACGTTCCGTGGCGCCGTCGAGATCGATGTTATCGACCCCGATACCCGCACGACCGACCACTTTCAGGTTCGTCGCGGCGGCCAGCAGTTCGCCCTTAATCTTCGTCGCGCTGCGCACAATAATGGCATCCGCGACGCTGGCGTGTGGCATCGCGTCTTCGACCGAAAGTCCGGGCGAGAAGTCTATATCCAGTTCGGGATACTGTTCCAAAGCGGCGATACCTTCAGCCGCGAGTTCGTCAGCAACGAAAATCTTGTACATATCAGTTCCTTGTGCGGGCTCCGTTCAGGCTGCTTTGTATTGTGCGGCTACTTGCTCATAGGCCCATTCGAGCCACGGCAGCAGCGCGGCGATGTCGCTCGCTTCCACGGTTGCACCGCCCCAGATTCGCAGGCCTGGAGGGGCACTGCGATAGCTGTCGATATCGTACGCCACCCCTTCGCCATCAAGCAGCGAGGTGAGTTTTTTCAGTGCCGCGCTTTGATCTTCAGGTCCGAGTTGGGTCAGCCAATCAGCGACCAGACTGAAACAAATCGATGTACTGGAACGCTGCGTCGGATCGGCGGCCAAAAATTCAATCCAGGGCGTTTTCGCGACCCACGCTTCAAAGACGGCCAGGTTCTGCGCTGAACGCGCGCGCAATGCTGGCAAGCCACCCAGACCGGCGGCCCATTTCAGCGCATCAAGATAATCTTCGACGCATAACATCGAGGGCGTGTTGATCGTGGCACCGCTAAAAATCGCCTCGTCCAGCTTGCCCTTTTTGGTTAGACGAAACAGTTTCGGCAGCGGTCGCGGCGGAGTGAACGATTCAAGGCGTTCGACAGCCCGCGGACTGAGTACGATAACCCCGTGCGCGGCTTCACCACCGAGCACTTTCTGCCATGAGAAAGTGACGACATCGAGCTTCGGCCACGGCAACTCCATCGCGAAAGCGGCAGAAGTTGCGTCGCAAATCGTTAAACCGCCCCGCTCGTCGGCAATCCACTCGCCGTGCGGCAATCTGACCCCTGAAGTCGTGCCATTCCACACGAAAATAACGTCCCGTTCGAAATCAGCCTGCGCCAAATCGGGCAGCTCGCCGTAAGGTGCCAGAAAGGTCCGAGCGTCGTCGATTTGTAACACGTCGATGACATCGGTCACCCACTCTTGACCAAAGCTCTCCCAAGCCATCACATCGACGCCCCGAGCACCCAGCATGCCCCACAGTGCCATTTCTACCGCACCAGTGTCAGAACCCGCGACGATGCCAATGCGATACTCGTCTGGCACGCCGAGAACTGCACGAGTCTCGTCAATGGCCTGTTTCAGACGAGCTTTGCCAGGCTTGGAACGGTGGGAACGTCCAATCAGTGCGTCGTTCAGCGCATCGACTTCCCAGCCCGGCCGTTTTGGACACGGACCCGACGAGAAGCACGGATTCGCGGGCTTGATTTGAGGTTTTTGCATCGCAGATTAACCTTTTTGCGGCAGTGCAATATCGAGGCCGGCATTGTACGGCGACCCATAACGAATGCAACGTCGTTGAGGCCGTTACAGGAGCTTCAAATGGGCGGCATGTGCCTGAGGAGCGTTTACACTGTGACTCTAACCGGCGCGGTACGCGAATTGAATAATCCTCCCAAGAACTCCTCCGTCGCCACGCGCGAAAATGCGCTCGCGTTTGCACTCGTCGGCGTACTGGCGAGCATGACCTTGTTGCCACAACTCGCTAATCCTGTCTGGCAGGACGAGGCGGCGACGCTGATGGTGTTCGCGAGCGGCAGCTTTACCGACGCATTCACGAACTATTCGATGCCCAACAACCACCCTTTGTTCAGCGCGATGCTGTCTTTGCTATGGACACGCGGTGATAGTGGGTTGGCATTACGCCTATTACCCTTGTTGAGCTGGCTGGCGACCCTGCTGCTGCTCGCCACAGCCCTGCCTCGTTTCGCAGCCGGCGCACGCCTGTGTGGGCTGGCCCTGTTCAGTGCCAGCGCCGTCACTGCCGCGTTCGCCCTGCAACTGCGTGGCTATGCCATGTCGTGGCCGTTCGCACTGTTGCTGTGTCGTGCGGCGCCGACGTTCGTTATTCACGCCAGACCGGCAGCTGGATTGCTGTGTGTGCTGTGGTGTTTCGCCCTGGTCGCAATTGTGCCGAGCAATGCGCTGGTTGGGGCAGTCTGCGGCGGCTGGATGCTCTTGATAACCCTGTGGTTGCGCCCGACCTCGCGCCTGATGTGGGTGCGTGCGGTCGGCGTCGCGCTACTCCCGCTAATAGCGCTGTCGATTTATTTACCGCATTTCGAGCAACTACGACGCCATGCGAATAGTGGCTTGAGTTCGTGGTCCGACGCAGCACTGATCAGTCATTGGTTACTCGCCAGCAGTGCCCAGTTCGCGCCCTTGCTACCCTTGTTTCTGATTGGTGGCTGGTTGGGTGTACGGCGCCGGCGCGTTCCTGACGCTCTGGCTGACGACCATGCGGGCTTACTCCTTGGCGCAGCGTTGGCCAGCGTGGTCGTCGCAGTCGTGCTGCTGCCAGTCGCCCTGTTCCCGCGGCTGCTGGTACCACTCCTACCCCTGTGGTGCCTTGCTCTCGGCGCACTCATGCATCGTAGCTGGCGAGCGTTCAGCGAATCACGACAGCACTTGCCGCGTAGTGCAGGTCTGATTGCATTGCTGGCTGTGTATCTCATTGCCCAGCGTTTGCCAGCGTGTGGCGGATTCTGGCCGCAGGAGATCGCGCGCGCGGATTTGTGCCAGCAGTTCTATCGGCAGGATTATCGACCGCGTGCGGCCTACGATTTTCTGCACCAACAGCCGGGCGCGGCAGCACAAGCCGTTATGCTCGATAGTGAAGCGGCCTGGGCATTCGGCTTCCTGGCCTGGAATGGCGCTGGCTCCGCGTTAAATCTGGTCGAGTACCGAGCCTGGCGCAACGCGACCCCTGCGCGCGAACCGCCAGCATTTGTGGTTACGCGAAAGCAGGGCGATTTCACCCACCTGTTGCAGTCTGCCCATCTCGGCGAACCGCAGCGGGCGCAAAGAATCTTTGCCCAGGGTTTCTTCGAGATCTGGCATTTGTACTGGGATTAGCGCCCAGCGCGCCCGAGCCATTTAATGGAAGTCGCGCGAAGCCGTTTCCAGACGCCCTAGCAAAGCAGTTCTGTCCTCCAGACGTTTGGCGATGACATGAATAACGCCGCTCTCGCTTTGTACGTCACCGATCACACTCAGTAAGCGTGCATGCAACAATTCACGCCGTTGGGCTTCAACCAGGGATGACCACACGATCAGGTTAATCACGCCGGTTTCATCTTCCAGGGTGACAAACACAACGCCGGTTGCGGTCCCGGGACGCTGGCGAGAAATCACCAAACCGGCGATGCGAACGCGGTCACCATCACGACTGTGGGTCAGCATGGCTGCCGTTATGCAACGCTGGCGCTCGAGTTGCGGACGTAACAGTGCCAGCGGATGGCGGCCTAACGTCAGACCGAGGCTGGCGTAATCGGCAATCAAATCCGCACCCTCGCTGGGCACGCTCAGTAATGGGGTCGCCTCTTGCACCGTCGTCTCAGCCAGTAGCGGCAACGGTTTTTCTATTCCCAGCGCAGCCCAGTTAGCCTGGTGACGATTGCCGACCAGCGCTTCGAGGGCACCGGCAGCAGATAGTTTGCTGATTTGCCCACGGTCCAGTTGCGCGCGCCTTGCGAGATCGGCGACATCGACATAACAACTTGCGTTCCTGGCTTCGGCAAGACGTCGCGCGCTCTGTTCAGCAAAGCCTTTGACCAGGCGTAAACCAAGACGCAGAGCCAACTGTCCCTGATGATCGCTTTCCAGTGTGCAGTCCCACTCACTCACCAGCACATCGGCCGGGCGTACTTGTACACCGTGACGCCGAGCGTCCTGCACAAGCTGTGCTGGCGCGTAAAACCCCATCGGCTGGCTGTTCAGCAACGCGGCCGTAAACGCAGCCGGGTGGTGGCATTTGAGCCATGCGGAGACATACGCTAGCAACGCGAAACTCGCAGAATGAGATTCAGGGAAGCCGTACTCACCGAAACCCTGAATCTGGTTAAAAATCTGCTCGGCGAATTTCTCTGTATAGCCGCGTTCACTCATGCCATCGATCAACTGGGCACGGAAACGATCAAGACCACCATTGCGCTTCCAACTCGCCATTGAACGGCGCAACTGATCAGCCTCGCCTGGTGTGAAACCGGCGGCCACGGTTGCGAGCTTAATCACCTGCTCTTGAAACAATGGCACCCCAAGCGTCCGTTCCAGCACCTCACGGACGGCCTCGCTGGGGTAGCTGACGGGTTCTTCGCCATTACGTCGGCGCAAATACGGGTGCACCATCTCACCCTGAATCGGGCCCGGTCGAATAATCGCCACCTCGATCACCAGATCGTAATAGCAGGCCGGCTTCAGACGCGGCAGCATGGCCATTTGTGCGCGCGATTCGATCTGGAAGACACCGATCGTATCCGCCTTCTGAATCATCGCGTAAGTCTGCGCATCATCGGCAGGAATCATCGCCATACTCAAAGCCGGCCCGCCGCTGTCCTGCAATAAATCGAAGCAACGCCGAATCGCACTCAGCATGCCCAGACACAGGCAATCGACTTTCAGTAAACATAATGCTTCCAGATCGTCCTTGTCCCATTGGATAACTGTGCGCTCAGGCATGGCCGCATTCTCAATCGGGACAAGATCCGACAACGGGCTTTCGGCAATCACAAAGCCACCCACGTGTTGGGACAAATGGCGCGGAAAACCGAGCAACTCGCTGACCAATGCGATAAGGCGTCTGATGACGGGATTATCCGGGTCGAAACCCACTTCGATTAAGCGTTCGGGAATACTCGCTCCGCGGTCCCACCAATGCAGGTTACGCGCCAGACGTTCAACCTGGTCGAGCCCCATACCCAGTGCCTTGCCAACATCACGAATCGCGCTGCGTAGCTTGTAGGTGACTACCGTTGCGGCCAGTGCTGCGCGCTCGCGGCCATACTTGTTATAGATGTACTGAATGACTTCCTCGCGCCGCTGGTGTTCGAAATCGACATCAATATCAGGCGGTTCGTTGCGCTCTTTGGAAATAAACCGCTCAAAGAGCATGTTCATGCGAGCCGGATCGACTTCAGTAATGCCGAGGCAGTAACACACCGCCGAGTTGGCAGCCGAACCACGCCCCTGGCATAAAATCGCTCGCGAACGGGCAAACGCGACAATGTCGTAGACCGTCAGAAAGAATGCTTCGTAGTCCAGTTCAGCTATCAGTTTGAGTTCATGCTCAAGCAGATTTCTTACCCGTGTCGGAGTGCCGCCAGGCCAGCGTTGCTGCATGCCTTGTTCTGTCAGTTGACGCAGATAACTGGTCGCAGTCATTCCCACCGGGACAATCTCGCGGGGATAGGCGTAGCGCAACTCATCGAGGCTGAACTCACAGCGTTCAGCGATGCATACGGTTTGCTGCAACAACTCGGGTGGGTAAATGCGTGCAAGGCGTTCACGCGGGCGCAGGTAGCGCTCTCCGTTGGCGAACAATCGCGCGCCGGCTGCCATCACCGTCGTACCGAGCCGAATCGCGGTCACGGTGTCGAGCAGTGCCCGACGTTCATAGGTGTGCATATGTACATCGCCGGTGGCGGTCATGGCCAGACCAGTCGCTCTGGACAGGTCTTGCACATGCTTGAATAACTGCCCGTCGATGCCGCTATAAAACAATCCCAAGCCAAGCCAGGCTCGCCCGTGGAAACGCTCAGCAAGCCACGCTGCACGACCTGAGTCAGTGGCGTCATAGACAGGAAGAAAAATCACCAGGCCGTCAGTGAGCGTTTCCAGATCGGCTAAATCAAGCGCATAACACCCCTTTGTGCTGCGCCGCCTAGCGGTGGTGATCAGTTTCGAAATGCAGCGATACGCAGCCACGCTATTAGCCAGCAGCAACAAGCGCGTGCCATCGCTGCAAGTCACTTCCGTCCCTGCAATCAGCTTGAGCTGATATTCCCGAGCTGCTACATGAGCTCTAACGAGGCCGGCAAAACTGCATTCATCAGTCACTGCCAGTGCGCGGTAACCCAACGCTGCAGCGCTATGGACCAGCTCTTCGGGACGTGACGCGCCGCGCAGGAAAGTGAAATTACTCAGACAGTGCAATTCGGCATAAGCCGGTCGGTGGGCAGTTTTCGGCATGGTTAATCACGAGCTTGTTTTTATACTGTTTATTTATACAGTGTTTTAACAAGCTAACGATTTTTGCGCAAGCGCTCAAAGTTTTGCCCTGTGCCGGTGGACATCACCGAAAACCGTGGGGAGAATCCCCTGCCTTGGTACTCTGAGACGTGCCATGACACAAAGATTGGGCCACACGCCTTAACCCTATGAGGAACTCGCAATGAAACCAGTCCACGCTCTCGCACTCTTTCTCACAGCTGCCTGTCTCGTTCTCCCCGTAAGTCCGGTTCTGGCCCAGGGTGGCCTTGAAGTCGGCGTATTGACCTGCTCTGTCGTACCAGGATCACGCGTCAACCTGCTCATCCGTTCCACGGCGGACATCAAATGTGTCTATGCCAAGGGCGGCGAAGTAGAAGAATATGTGGGCGAGACTGGCATCGCGCTCGGCATCGATCTGAGCTTCAAACAAGACGAAAAACTCGCGTTCACAGTCATCGCAGCGTCTGACGACGTTCGCCCCGGCTCCAAAGCGCTGGGCGGCAAATACATCGGTGGTGAATTGAGCGCAGCGGTCGGCCTTGGCCTCGGCGCCAAAGCCCTGCTCGGTGGTGGTGCGAAAAACATTGGCCTGCAGCCGCTCGCACTTGAGACCAGCACGGGTCTCGGTGCCTCTGGTGGCCTCTCCTTCCTGTACATCGAACCAGCAGCCGAATAAATCGCATTCGGACCCATCACGGCGGCCTTCGAGCCGCCGTTTTTTTTGTCTGGGCGACAGCTCGGCATGGCCCGGAACACAGCCGCCTTATGCTATAGTCGCGCGCGCTTTTTCACCCCAGCCATCGTGCGGAGTAAGTGATTCGATGTTTGAGAATCTTGCAGCCCTTGAGCCCGATCCGATCCTTGGATTGATGAGCGCCTATCGCGCGGATCCGCGCACCGAGAAAATAGATCTCGGCGTCGGTGTTTACCGTGACGAGACGGGTGCCACGCCGATCATGGCGGCCGTACGCGACGCCGAACAACGACGCTTCGAAAACGAGCAGACCAAGTCCTATATCGGGCCGCCCGGCACCGAAGAATTCAACGTCGCGGTGCGCACGATGATCTTCGGACAACAATTAGGCGCCGTGCGCGACGGCCGTATTGCCGGCGTCCAGACACCCGGCGGGTGCGGCGCCTTGCGCGTCGCTGCCGAACTCATCGGGCGTGCTCGCAAAGGGGCCACCGTTTGGGTTAGCACCCCGACCTGGGCCAATCATGTCCCGCTACTCGGCGACGCTGGCCTGCAGATTCGTGAATACCCTTACTACGACAAAGCAACCAGCAGCCTGGATGCGGGCGCCATGCTGGCAGCCCTCGCCAAGGTGCCTGCCGGGGACTTCGTGCTGTTACACGGTTGCTGTCACAACCCCTCAGGCGTCGACCTGCAAATGGCACATTGGGAGGCGATTGCCGACCTCGCAGTCCAGCGCGGTTTTACCCCGTTCATCGATTTCGCCTATCAGGGCTTAGGCGCGGGCATGGAAGAAGATGCCGCGGGCTTACGCGTCATAGCGCAGGCCTGCCCGGAGACTATCGTCGCCAGTTCGTATTCGAAAAATTTCGGTCTCTATCGCGAACGCGTCGGTGCCCTGCAAATCATCAGTCCAAATGTCGAGCAAAGCAGAATCGTGCAAAGCCAACTCGGCTCGGTAGTGCGCGGGATCTACTCCATGCCGCCCGCCCATGGCGCTGCGATTGTCGAAATCATCACTAACGATGAAGCGTTGAATGCACAATGGCTGGAAGAGCTGACCACGATGCGTGAACGCATTAATGGTTTACGTGCGCTTCTGGCCGATCGCCTTAGCGCGGAAACCGGGCGTGATTTCAGTTTTATTCGCGAGCAGCGCGGGATGTTTTCATTTCTCGGCATCACCGCCGCACAGGTCCATCAGCTGCGCAACGAATACAGCATCTACATCGTCGACTCGAGCCGCATCAACGTCGCTGGCGTGAATGAGTCGAACATCGACTATTTCGTCACTGCAATGGGGAACATCCTGCACGCTTAGTCGCTAACGCGTCACCACGTCAATCAGTTGGCGTTTGCGCATGCTGGCCAGCACCACGCGGTCGAAACGTGTCGTTGCTGCCAGAGCGGCCTGTGCCACCGCCTCAGCGCGGCGACGAGTGGGCTCGTCATCGACCATATTGATCAGCGGGACGACGAGGCTGTCGCCGACCTTTTGCAGCGCGCCGCGCTCGGAACTGAGCAAGCGTGCAAGGTGTTCAGGGCGTAACGGCTCGTCGAGGGTCGCGCCCACAACGTCCGCTACCAGCTCGCCACGATGGGCAATGCCGCTACTCAAGGTGCGGCCGATGACTCGCGCGGATATAACCGGGATGACCGTATCGGCAAACGCCGGTATGAGCGGTTCGTAGGCCGCCGGTGCTTTAATCCAGCGCGCCCGCGCGCCATCGGCTTTAATTAAAAGCAGACTGAATCGTCCAGAGCGCCAAATCGCGCTAAGTTGCTCAGTAGTTAGACCGCCGACACGCTCCGCCGTATCCGTGGGGCCGGCAAAAGCAACCACGCGCCCGTCGCCAGGTCTGTTGTCTCCCTCCCCTGCAACGGTCATCACTTGGTCAACGCACTCGGTGTCATAGCGATACATGTGCGCCGTTGACGACAGAGCCACGCGCCCACCGTGTATCGCAGCCAATGCGTACATGGTGGTCTTCTTACCACCCGCGCCGACCAGGCACACCACCCCTTCACTGGCCCCAAGCGCCGCCGCAAGGTCTCCTTCGTGATTAGCAAGCATAGTCATAACATGTATTTAATTTCATATTTCAACAATCATAGGAAAACCGTAAAATCCGCGCGGCAACTTAACTAATGCCCGATAATCGGCTTCATGTTTCCACTATTTTCGAGTATTTACCGAGGTATTTCAGAGAGTCATCTCGACGCTGTCGTGTTGTTGGCCGCACTACTCGTTCTTAGTGCTGAAGCGAGCGCAAAGCAACCCTGGCGTCTGGTAAGCGCGGCGGACCTGCCAGCCTGGCTGCATGTATCGGGCTCCCATCGGACGCGCTACGAGACACTCGACAACCAGTTTCGCAGTGTTCGCCAAGGCGGCGACCAAATGCTCGCCCTGCGCTCCATTCTACTCACGGAATTACGCCTGGACCCGCTCCGGATAGGCGTTGAATTGATTGATTCTCGTGCCTACCTGGATGACAGCGGAACCCCGCTCAGCACGACCATGGTGAACCCGGGCGAGCTACTGCAAGGCTATGTCGCGTGGACCCAGCGCGATGTATTTCAGGTCGGTAGCGAGAGCACCCTGCGAGTTGGTCGATTGACTCTGGATGTGGGTAGCCGACGGTTTGTAGCGCGCAGTTTGTACCGCAACACCATTAACACTTTCACAGGCGCTGAATGGCGCTGGCACGGCTCACGCGGCAATCATTTGCAGGTTTTCTATACACTTCCCGTCAATCGCAAGCCAAACACAGCCACAGCACTGCGCAATAACGACGTCGAATTTGACGAAGAACACGGCGAGGTTCGTTTTTGGGGGCTCTACTATGATTTTGGCAGACTTGCGGCCGGACATCGGGGCGAAGTGTACCTGCTCGGCCTGGACGAAAACGATGCCGGACAGCGCCCTACCCGCAACCGCGAGTTATACACACCCGGTTTTCGTATCTACCGACCGAAAGCGTTGGGACACCTTGATTACCTGCTCGAAGCTGCAGTGCAATTCGGAGAAGTACGCGCCACGACCGCCACTACCGATACCACCGACCTCGACCATTTCGCCCACTTCGAGCACCTGGAAATCGGCTACACCTGGGCGCAGGCCTGGATGCCGAGAATCAATGCTGATTTTGACTATGCGAGCGGCGACGATAATCCGAGGGACTCGGACAATGAACGTTTTGACACCCTGTTTGGCGCACGTCGCTTCGATTTTGGCCCGACCGGCATGTACGGGCCTTTTGCGCGAAGCAATCTGCTCTCGCCCGGTCTACGTCTGAATCTGCAGCCCACTGGGGCGGTTAAGTTGATGGTCTCTTATCGCGGTTTCTGGCTCGCCTCCGATACTGACGCCTGGACCACCTCGGGCGTTCGCGACCGCAGCGGCGCGACCGGGAGTTTCATCGGCCAACAGATCGAGGCCCGACTGCGGTGGGAAGTCGTGCCAGGAAATTACCGTTTCGAGGCCGGCGTGGCGAATCTGTTCGCGGGTGGATTGATGCGTGACGCACCCAACTCACCGGACAACGGCGACGTGTTTTATGCCTACACCCAGGCCGGTTTTAATTTCTAATGCTGTTTGCGGCAGCCTTTGCCAGGGAATATGCATCATGATTCAAACCGCAATCGCGCTGATTGTCGCACTCACGACAGCATCGCTCGCCGATAGAGCCGTCGCCGATGACGACTTCATCCTGATGCAATCTACGACTTCGACGCAGAATTCCGGGCTGTTTCAGCACTTGCTCCCGCAATATCAGATGCTGAGCGGCACCGAGGTCCGGGTCGTCGCCGTCGGCACCGGCCAGGCGCTTAAAAATGCCCGCGATGGCAATGGCGATTTGGTCATGGTTCATGCGCGCAAGGCAGAAGAGAAATTCGTTTCTGACGGCTACGGCGTGATTCGCCATCCTGTGATGTATAACGAATTCGTCATCATCGGTCCTGACAGCGATCCGGCGACGCTCGCTGCGGCGGGATCGGCGACCGAAGCGTTGCGACGAATTGCGGCATCAGCAGCGCCATTCGTTTCGCGTGGCGACGATAGTGGCACGCACAAACTTGAATTGGAGCTTTGGGCTGCTGCGCAATTGGCCCCGGATGCAGCAACCGACGAGTGGTACAAGGACACCGGCAGTGGCATGGGCAGAACGCTCAGCATCGCGGTTGAACTCGGTGCTTACACCCTGACCGACCGCGCAACGTGGCTGGCCCACCAGAAGCGCGGCGACCATCGCGTTCTGTTTTCCGGTGATCGGTCGCTGTTCAATCAATACAGCGTCATCAAGATCAATCCGAGACGCTATCCAAGCGTTAGGGCGGATGCTGCCCAAGCGTTCATAGATTGGCTGATTGGCCCGCGCGGTCAGGCTGCGATTGCCGCCTTCCGCCTCGCAGGAGAACAGCTGTTTTTCCCCAATGCAGACACTAACAACTAACGCGAGTGAGGATAGTCAGCGCCCTCGGCGCTTTAACGAGTCACGTCGCGCAGCGCGACGGTGGACTATTCGTCGATATATTTGCGCGGTGTTTTGTCGAAGTAGGTCTCGCGCGCTGTCGCACTATTCGCGCTGCGATTCATCAATGCAGTGGAGATATGGTCGAGATGTTGCACAGAGCGGTCGAGCGCCTTGGTATAGGCATTAATCGACGCTTTCGTGCTGAAAGTCGGCCACGGTGGCTGGTTGCAAATCTCGGCAGCTAATTCGAGTGCGCGCGGCAGCAGTGCGGCGTCGTCGAGCGCTTCGTTCACGAAGCCATAATCAAGCAACTGCTCGGCACCGAAAGTGTGACCCAGCAGGATCATTTCCTTGGCTCGCGCCGGCCCGACCAGTTGAATGACCGCCGGGATGCTATGCCACGTGAGATTGTAGCCAATGCTCACTTCGTTAATCGTAAGCTGGGTGCTCTGCCCGGCCAGACGAAAATCACACGCTGCGGGTAAGACCGCGCCGCCGCCAATGCAGTAGCCGTGCAGGCACGCGATCGTGATCGGGCTGAGGTGAGTCAGCAGGTCAAACATGCGTGCGCCCGCTTTGGAGAAATCAATCGAAGCGGTGGTGTTTAACTCGGGCGCTTTCAGGTCCGCCCCGGAACACAGACTTTTGCCGGCCCCTCTGAAGATCACCACGCGCACATCTTGCAGACGGTCGAGTTCGATACACGCCTGGGTAACGTCAGCCACGAATTGCGCGTTTACTGCGTTATGAATTTGTGGTCGATTGAGCACGAGATGGCGTATTTCACCCTCGCCTTCAATCCGTACAGTTTCGAATTCCATTACTGACTCCTGTATTTCGGGCATCCGGCGTACGCGGGACGTCCGCGTTACCGTACGGCGCACTGGCGAAAGGGTCAATCGTGCGCAAAGGGAGGCAATAGGTCTAGTAGGGATACGGATCGAAGCAAGCGATTGGCGCAAGACAGCATCTGCGTTTGCCGTGCGCTTGTCAGCGAATTTCAGTTGGACCCCGCAGCAATCTCCTGGTCAACTTCGCGGTCGAAGTCCTGGCCTTTCAGGTTTTCATCCATGCTCGGGTAATACTTGGCGAAATCCGCGCGCATCTGCGCCAGCGGTACGTCAGCGTATTCACCCCGATAGGCGAGGTACTCCATATGCTGGCGACCATCGAGATCAAAGGGGTGATAGATCGAATCATCCGTACCGTCGAACTCGAGCGTCTGAATACGAAATTTCTCGCACAACTCCCGATTGAACGCCGGCGTGGCCTTGCGCCATTGGCCACCAAGCCAAATCGCGGTATAGCCGTGCCAATAAAAGACGTTCGTACCCATGCTTTGCCGCATGCGCTCGGTCGAAAGATGATTCTGCACATCGGCGTAACCCAATGCGGCTGGTATTCCCAACACCCGGCAGCAGGCTGCCAGCAGTACCGCTTTGCTCACGCACCAGCCACGTCCAATTTGCAACGCGCGACTGGCGCTAAGGCCGTGTTCACTGATCTGGATATCGTAGGCGTCGTAGCGAATGCCGTCCCTAATCGCGTAATACAAAGCGATGGCCCTGCTGAAATCATCGCTGCCCTGCCCATGCTCGGCGGCATAGGCGAGCACACTCGGATGGTCGCGGTCAACGATGTTGCTGGCTCCGAGACAATCTTCAGGAGCAACGCTGGGGAGATTAGACATGAGCGGCAGTTTAGACGTCCCCGCACGACACGCGCAACGTCGAGGCGCGCGTAATCGGCACCTCAGTGAAACAGGTACAGGAGGTCAGTCGTCGTCGGTGACGACATCGATGACAGCCCCGCCAACTTTGAACGGCGTTTTCGCAACCGCCAGCGCCGCATCGGTGGCGGTGCCAATAATCGTACTCGCGCAGCCACTTACAAGGAGCAGCACCAGCATCAATATGACCGCTGAAAAGTGTCGTTTAATATTCATGTAATTAATTAAATATATATCTTAACTATTTGAATAATAAAATAGTCTTCAGCTAGAATCAACATGAAGGCGTTACCTGAGTAGAAATCGATCGAAAGTCCCCCTGCCCCCCCTGCCCCCCCCTGCGCGGCAGCCCGGCCCGGATAACGCATTGCGGCAATCGTTTCGAGCGGCGCCTAAAGGGGCGACGCATAGCGCCAGCGCGCGCACTACGCAGGATTCGTTTTGGACATTCGGACGAGTAATTCGTAGACGTGCGGCAGTCGCTCGAGTCCCCAAAACAATTCCTCCCCGACCAGCCACGACGGCACGCCGAAGACACCTGCAGCTTCTGCATCGAGTTGGGCCTGATCATGGGCCTGCCGGCCGACAGTCTCAGCGTACTCAACGAATCCGTCGCTCGGTAGCCCGAGCTGGCGCAAGGTTGCGAGCAAGACCTCGAGGTCTTCGATATCCAGCTCCCGACGCCAGAATTTTTCGAATACGTAGTCGTGAAACGCGCGAAAATCACCGTGCCCAGCGACCCATAAAAATGCACTGTGGGCCAGCGAGCTGTCGAAAATATGCCGCGGACCGCGGACCACCAGGCCGCGCCGGGTCGCCTCGCGCCGGCAGTCCATATACGAGTAGCGCACCCGCCGCCATTGATGGTCGTTACGCGTTCCCAAGGTGTCCTGCCCGGTCGTATCGAGCTTCGCCGCGCCCAGATATTTCGGAATCTGTAACGTATAGGGAATCCACTCAACCTCCACACCGGATTCTTCCGCGAGTTTCCAGTTCGCCTCTTGGGCGAGATAGGCATAGGGACTTTTGTAGTCGAAATAATGTTTAACCAGCATCGTTGCGCTCATGGTTCCTGTCGGTGGCGGACTCGCCGCATTGCTCATCGGTACGCAAGTTCAACGCCCCGCTTGTTGCTTCACGTAAAGAGCAATCTCCTCATGCGTAGCGAACCAAACACCGGGCTTGCTTTTGATGTACGTGACGAGTCGATCGAGCATCGCCATACGGTAGCGATGGCCGATAACCTGCGGGTGCAGAGTTAGCAGATACAACGTACCTTCCTCGTACGCACCGTCGAACTCATCTTTCCAAATCGAGTAGACATCTTCCGCGTTGCGCAAAGCCACGTGCTTGGTCGGCCAACTGATCTGAAACAACGGCCAGTCGTCCAGTATCCATTCCACCGGCAGCTCGACAAGGCCGGTGTCCTTACCCTGTGACATCAGTGCATATGGTCGGTCGTCCGCCATCATGCTGCTTTCATAAACAAAACCCATTTCCTTAACGATAGCGATGGTCGATTCCGTCAGGTCCCAGGCGGCAGAGCGGAACCCGCTGGGCTTCTTACCCACGTGTTTCTCAAACAGGGTCATGGCCTGGCTATAGATGCGGCGTTCTTCTTTGGACGTCAGGCGCAGCGGATTCTCGTGGACGTAAGAATGGAACCCGATTTCATTCCGAGGATTCGCTTGAATCGTCGGCACAACTTCTGGATGCAATTCCATCGTCATCGCAGGAATAAAGAACGTTGCCGGAATATCGTGCTTGGCGAGCAGCTTCATTACGCGCGGCATTCCGACCCGGGCGCCGTATTCGCCGCGTGACATATAGGATGGGCTGGACTGCTCCTGGAAACCAATCCAGACCGGTTCGGTGTCAACGTCAAACGAAAACGTCACGGCGACTTTGTTACCGCCTGGCCAGCCTTTCGGCGTTAGATCGGCGCCAGCTCGAACGGTGTCGATGTGCGCAACAATCTGATCAGGCGTCCAGGTCCAAATCGGCTGCTCGTGGGGTGTGCCGTCGTGGTCATGAGCGAACACGCTCGTCATTGCGAGCATCGCCGCCAACATCGTCGCACCGGACACCCGAATATCCCTGCCAGCCTCTCGCATCGCGTACTCCCAGCACCACTAATTTAGCCAGAAGCTATGGTGCCATACCCCCATTCATCCCAGTAGCTACAATTAGGACTACAAAAGGGAGTCGCCATGCGCATCATCACCACCGTCGATCAAAGTAATCTCAATGCCTCGCAGGCTTCAGCCCGAGCCGCCGAACAGCGCGGGTTCAGCGGCATCACCACACTCGAGAATCGCCACGATCCGTTTTTGCCCCTTGCGGTTGCAGCACTCGCAACCGAATCCATGGAGCTTTCAACCGGTGTCGCCATCGCGTTCCTACGTTCGCCGATGTCGACCGCGCACATCGCCTGGGACCTCAACGCAGCATCCCGCGGGCGCTTCGTGCTCGGGTTGGGTACGCAGATCAAGGCGCATAACGAAAAACGTTTCAGCGTTCCGTGGGGGCCGCCGGTGCCGCGCATGCGTGAATACGTCCAGGCCCTGCGCGCCATCTGGCGGGCGTGGCGAGGCGAAGAGCGTTTGCGCTTCGAAGGAGAGCACTACCGGTTCACCCTGATGCCACCTAATTTCATGCCCGAACAAACCGAGTTTGCACCGCCCCCGGTGACGTTGGCTGCGGTTGGTCCAGCCATGCTGCGACTGGCTGGTGAAGTCGCGGACGGGGTACGCCTGCATCCATTTTGCACGCGCAAATATCTTGAACAACAGGTGTTGCCGAATCTCGAGGTCGGCTTTGCTCGCAGCGGCCGTGAGCGACATAATTTCGAGATTAACGGCGGCGGATTTCTCGCGACCGGCAAAGATGACGAGGCGGTTGCAGAGATTGCTGAATGGGTGCGCTACCGGATCGGCTTTTACGGCTCGACGCCCGCTTATTGGCCGGTACTGGCTTCAGCCGGCTACGCCGACTTGGGCGAAAAGCTGAACTACATGACCAAACAGGGGCAGTGGGACCAGCTGGCTGCCGAAATTCCCGACGATTTGCTGCACGCTTGCGCCGCGATCGGGCGCCATGACGAAATTGTCTCGATTATCGAGCAACGGTTCGCCGGCATCAGTGATACCGTCCATGCCAGCGCGAGTTCGGAGCAACCATCAGATTTGCCTGCCGATTTGCTCGCAGACGTCAAAAAACTGCCGCAAACATTCAGCGGGTTCGCAACGTCCTGAAACGTGCCGCAATGATGCTGCAGTCGAGCTCACTGTGACGACCCCAGGCTTGCAAGGCCGGGGATGTCGGGCATGTGCCAATAGCACTAGCGCACGTAGCGTGCTAAAAATCGGCACCTCAGAAACCGGGAGCGGAGTATGGCCGAACGTCATTTCGAGATGATCGAAACCAATGGGGTGCGCCTGCGCACGGTCGTGGAAGGCGATGGGCCGTTGGTCATTCTGCTCCACGGGTTCCCGCAGTGCTGGTACCTGTGGCGCCATCAAATCGATCCCATCATCGCGGCCGGTTACCGGGTCGCAGTTCCCGATCAACGTGGTTATGGGGCGAGTAGTTGCCCGCCGCACATCAGCGACTACAACATCCGCGAACTGACCGCCGACGTGAATGGTATCGCCTCAGCGCTCGGCTACGATGAGTACTTCCTGATCGGCCACGACTGGGGTTGTATCGTGGCGTGGAACACAGCCTTGATGTATGAGCAGACCTGCAAAGCCGTGATGGGACTGTCGATCCCGTTCTGGCGCTTCGGACCTGAGAGCGTTAATCCACCCGGCATGGACGACCAATTTTGGTATGTACGGTATTTTCAGGAGCCCGGTATCGCTGAAGCTGAACTCGAACAGGACCTGCGCCGGTCCCTGTATGGGGTCTATCACTGGGGTTCGGGAGACGCACCGGAAAATGCGTTTATCCGGCAACTCGAGCATCCGCGCAGCGCCGCCCTCCTCGACATTGTCGGTGAACCGCCTGCTCAGCAGCCCGCCTGGTTGAGCGTCGAAGAACTCGATTATTACGTTCAGGAATATGAACTAAGCGGCTTTCGTGGCCCGATTAACTGGTATCGAAACATTCCGACTAATAACGACCTGACCCCGGAATTAGCGGGCAAACGTTTCACCCAGTCTGCCGCGTTCATTGCCGGCAGCAAAGATGTTGGCCTGCAGTTTGATCCGGGCTGGCGCGAGCACCTCAGCGGCGCGTTCGACGACCTGCGCTTTATCGAGCTCATCGACGGTGCCGGACATTGGCTACAAATGGAAAAACCGCGCGCGACGACAGATCACATTCTGCGCTTCCTGGCCAGTCTGTAACGCCGCTTCGAAGGATCATCGCGCAGCCCGTCGCGCGCCACATCCACGGTGCGCAAACGCGTGCCTGGCGGTTGTCGGGCGTCACATCCTAGCGTGGTGATGCCCGACGCATCCAAGACCGCCGCCCTTATTTGCAGTCGCTAGGCACGTTCTCGTGGCATGGCGATGCACCGCCCTCACTCGGACTCAAAGGTGGCGGTAATTTCCGTTTGCTGCCATCAGCAGGTGGCCCCGGATCACCGGGGATGGGCTGGCCAGCAATGTAGCCGACAATGGCATCTGCTTGCGGCTCGTCCCGATAAGCGGCTGACAAGCACGCGTCGATCTCCGCTTCGGGCTTCGACAAATGAGCGATGCGCTCCCTCGATGCGGTCACGCCCAGCGCTTTTTCGTAGTGCGGGAGAGCCACGGCGGTTCCGCTATTCGGCGGTCCGGACGGGACGCGTTCACGTTGACGACGAGCCAGACGTAGCAAAATGTTCCATGCTCGTTTGTTGTCCTCAATCGGTTCGACTTCGACCTCCCCTGCAGCCTCAAACGCTCGCCACATCGCCTCACCACGCGCGCTCCGAATAACCACAATCGTCGCGCGGTCAGTGCCCACGCCACCGCACGCGATATCAGCCAGTTCTGCGGAAAAATCGCCGCAGTGAGCGCATTCGGGACGCTGATATTCGGCCATCGCTTCGGCGAGCGGGATCGTCGCCAGTTCGCCATTGTGTTTGAAAATCTGCACCTCCCCTTTGACATTAAACTGGCGTATATCGGACAGCGGAATACCCATTTGCTGCTCGATGCGCTCGGTCATTAATTCAGGGCGAAACACTTCCGTGCAGAACAATCCCACACTGAATGCAATGCGGTCGCTGTAACCACGCAAATATTCGCGTTGCCGCGCAACAATCTTCGGCTTCTTCTTTTGTGTGACCAGAAAGCCGGGGTCCATATGAGCCATTTTGCGCAGCGGCGTGATTTGGCAGGGCACACCGACGAAAGCAACTTGCTTGAGATCGCGCTCGGCGACTTCGCTCAGCGCCAGATTGTTCGGGCAGTAGGTGTACCAACTGCCCGCGCTGGCTTTGATCTCTGCGTCAGTCGTGACGACTTTGGGTGAAGGGAAACACGGCTCGTCTTGCGGACCAACGCCGGACACCACTGCACCATCGATGTGCCCGGCCTCACGGGCGAAAGCCAATAACGCGGTCACTACACCGCCATCCTGCCCCCCGGCAGCCAGTTCAGCATTAAGCGTGCGGGCGACGAAAATGTGCCTGAACACGCCGAATATGTCCTCGAAAGCGGCCTTATCATCGAAAGTCATTTTCTTCAGATGTGCTTCGCGCGGCCACAAGCGCGGACACACGGTCGCGCACACGTCGCAACCTGCGCCCTCACTGACGCCGCAAAAATCGGCTGCCGCCGACGCTTTGGCAGTTTGTTTGGGTTTATTGTCGACCGTCTCAATCACGTGGTGAGGGCAGACCAGTACGCAGGCATTGCACTCACAGCAACTGCCGTAATCGACGACCTCGTTCATCATGGTTTTGAACGACTGGTGTGGATTGTTAATCACAATGGATACCTCGACCCGGGTACTGTTAATACTCGCTGGTGCTCCAGCACACCCGTGTTTCTTGTCCATGTCTTCTTTCTTCTGCTAACGATACCCGAGAACACGCGGCAAACACGCCAGCGCAATCAGCAGAACAAGAAGCTAGGCCGTCTGCTCGTTCAGACCCGGGATGAATTCGGGCCTGATCAAGTCCCGTCTCAGTATAGGGCGAACGACTGTGGTGGCGAGCGGCCCGAACGGCAGCTGGAAGCTGCGCTGCTGGTTGTGCAGCTGGAAGCACGTTCAGGGTCTTCCCCGTACCCCGCGGTTGCCGCAAACTAGACTCAGAAATCGCCGCCACTGCCAGCGCCGCAGCTGGGTGGCATTGCCAACCAGCTTGAGGAAAGACGAATGCGAACGATCGAACCGACGGACATCACCCTGGATTACAAGTCCATTGCCGAGGCCCGCGACATGCCCGGACTGCGACTCATATTGGGGGCCTATGCCGTGCCCGGCCCGTGGCGAGAGGCCTGCAAAGGCCTGTTCTATGTTAAGGGTGTGCCTTATACGCCCGTAGTGACGGCCAGCGAACCAGGTGGTGATCTGAGTATGGGCATGCAGGACGCCGATCGTGATTTACGCGACTGGACAGCACAGTCCAGTGCACCCGTCGCCATATGGAACGATGAACGACCGCGCTCGACGTGGGTGGACCAGATCAATCTGGCCGAGCGGATCGAGCCGCAACCGCCCCTGGTGCCGGGCGATATCGACCAACGCGTGGATATGTTCGGTGCGATCAACGAAATCGCCGGCGAGCATGGCCTCGGCTGGAGTAAACGTCTGATGATTATCGACGGTGGACTGAAAGCCCTGGAACCGGGCGCTGAGGGGCGTGCTTTTTTCGAGCATCTGGGTGCCAAGTATGGCTATAACGACGTGGAGGTGGCGGCTGCGCCGGCCCATATGGCCGGGATTATTCGCTCGCTCGACCAACGCCTGGCGGCTCAGAAGGCGCGCGGCAGTCAGTTCATGATCGGCGACAGGCTGTCGGCGCTGGATATTTACTGGTCAACGTTCCTGACGCTGTTTGAGCCTATGTCTCAGGAGCGCTGCCCGATGAGTACAGCCTTCCTCGATTTCTACTGCAACCCCTATGTCGAGACGCAGGAGGCGATCAGCGACGCGTTGTTAGCGCACCGTGATTTCATCTACGAGAACTATCTGGAATTACCGATAGTTTTTTAGCACATCAGCGCGATAGCAGGCAGCACAAAGGCGCCACTATGCAGCCCGGGCCCAGTTCGCGTGCGAGCTGGGCAGCGCGCTTCCACCATGGGCGAGATCAACCCAATCTCAATAGCGCTATAGCGCAGCGCGCACGGTCAGCATGAACGTGTCGCTGTCGAAATGCGCCCGGTCTTCTACGCGCTGATATTCCACTGTCGTGCTCACACCCCAGCTGGTGTAGTAGCGCACCCCCACATTAATCTGAATTTCGTCGTCGTCGTCTGGTTGCACCGAAGAAAATGAACCAGGCAGGCCGCCAGCGCGGGTCCCGTCATTACGACTCAGATCGTTGTGGTAGCTTGCCATTACATACGGTTCCCAGGCGCCCATGTTGTAAGCCACGTCGGCACCAAACACGACCTGCGATAGGTCGATCGTGCGCCGCGTGACGGTGCGTAGACGCCCCTGTGCGGCACTCGTCGCACTACCCGTCTCGAGATAGCCGTCCTGCTTTTCATCCGTATGCAGGTAGCCCACGCGAGCACCGAAAACCCACGCATCGCTTGTCACCAGCGCATTCAAATTGCTGGCAAAAAACCAACGGTCTCCATCAAAGTCCGCGTCAATGGATGTGCCGTCAGCGGGCGAGACCCGATCTTGCTGATAATCGACCCAGCTCATACCGGCGCTCACGTCCAAACTAAAAATATCACTCAGGATTAGCGCCGCATACGGTGCAATGGTGTGGCCGTCACTTTCCTGTCCCCCACCATTAAAATCAGTCTCGGCATCGACCCACTGATAGCCCATGGCGAGCCCCAGCAGCACGCGATTGCCAAGCAGGCGATCGAAGCCGGTCAGAACATTGTGCGAATCGGCTTCATAAGCCAGCGAAGAACCCTGGAACACGAAATCGCTGTCGAAGTCTGAGTACGAATAGCTCGACCACAAACCGAAGACGCTGCCGCCGAGGTCATCTCCTGCCGCCAAACCTGTGCCAGGACGCCAGGCGGAAGCGTGCGAGTCCGGGCCTTTCTTGCCACTACGCTCGCGCGCAACGTCGCCGTATTCAGCACTTGCCATACGCAAGCCGGCTCCGTTGGTGACCGAGCTACTGACTCCGTTGAGACAGTTCTGGAAATTCTCCACGCTACAGACAGCTTGTTCGCTGTCGGTCGCGTGAACTGCACCGAGAGGCAGAAGAAGACTCATCGAGAGCTTGGCGAAAAAGAATTTCGTTGACTTTTTCATTATGTTTTACAGTAAGTTAGTCACCATACCTAATGTACATAATAGGTAATAACAAGGCTGCACGCCAGGTTTGATCTGCACGCCTAGCGCAGCCTCGGGCGCGGCACAGCATTGCGCTGGATGTTGTTGATGTTCCGCACCAGATTCTCGATGGTGCGTAGGGTCATGCGCGCCGGCGGGGTTGGCGGGCTGTGCGCATCAGGAACGCGCGTACCGTATCCGGCTTTATCAATCAGCACCTGACCATGCTGATTGGCAACCTCGATTGCTGACTCGACGGCAGGATCCTCACTTTCCAGCAACACGATAGTCGCGGCATAACCCGCCACTTCGCCGCCAACGGTGGTGCCGCGAATGCCAATGGTCGCCACCGCGCCCGTTTTGATCTGTATGGCACGGGGCCGCCGCTTTGCGATCAACCCGGTCACGAATCGAAAGGCACCTTTGACAATTTCTGCACTAAACATACCGGCGCTGCCATCGTCCACCTGATCGACGCGAAAAATCGCGTTGGCACCCAGGTTGAAGCGGCTTTTGTCTTTGAATTTCAGCGATATAAACGACCGAGCGCCAGTGCGAATGCGATCTTGTTCGTAAATCGTATCGCCGCGCCGCAGTTCTTGACGCACGCCATCCGGGGCTTGCCGGGTCGCACTGCCGGTCACAGCTCCAACCACGCCTGCCGTGCCAGCACCGGCTTCAAATGATGCGCATAACAGCACCATCAGCAGCAAATCTGTAAACGCTCGCTGCATGTGATAAGTCATGTTCAGGCTCCTGTTCCGTTAGTTCCCGCCGCGGACGCAAGGTGCGCGGCGCGAAAGACCAAGAATTTCTGCGTGTTGCACCATTATATGAAGCCTACACCCGTTAGCCGGGTCAATCAGGCATCTCGCTGCGGGCATTCAGGCCGCCCGGCGATGCTAGTATCGTCGCCCGTCAAAAAACGATGACCCGCCATGAAACTACTCAATTCCTTGGGCCCCAACCCGCGCATTGTGCGCATGTTCTTACTTGAAAAAGGGCTCGAAATTCCATTCGAAGAAATCGACATTCTGGCGGCGGACAACCGCCGCGCGCCTTACCTGGCGAATAATCCGGGCGGTCAGATGCCAAGTCTGATCCTCGACAACGGGCGGTGCATTAGCGAAACAGTCGCTATTTGCGAGTATCTTGAAGACCTCCACCCTACCCCTCCGTTAATTGGCGCCGATCCGTTCGAACGGGCAGAACAGCGTATGTGGCAGCGGCGCGTCGAACTCAACATCACAGAAAATCTATACAACGCATTTCGCTACTCAGTTGGTCTGGAACTATTCCAGGACCGCGTACATTGCCTGCCCGAAGCCGCACCGGGTCTCGCGGAAATCACCCAGGAAAAGCTCGTTTGGCTCGATCAACTCATGGGGCGCAACGCGTGGATTTGCGGTGACCGTTTTACCCTCGCCGACATGGTGCTGTTCTGCGCGCTCGATTTTGGCGAAGGTGTCGGGCAGGCGATTGACGCCAACAACCTTAACATCAGTGCCTGGTTCGGGCGCATGATGACCCGTGACAGTGCGTACGAGAGTCGCCACCCTGATAGCTTCGAAAGCGATCAGCGCGGGGTTTGAATGCGCGACCTGCACACGGACCGGTTGGCTCACGTCGTCGTGATGCTTGCCCCCAGCGCTTTTTGACGGTCTGAATTCCCCGCTGGCGGCGGCAACTCTATGCCACGCTGAACCGCCGGGCGCGCGGCGATTGCGTCAATCCAGCGTTGCAGATGATCAAGCCCGTCAACCGGAATACGCGCCCAACGATGGGTTTTTACCCATGACCAGTTCGCGATATCTGCAATGCCATAGTCACCGGCGAGGTATTCGACTTCGGCCAGGCGCGTATTGAGGACTTCGTACAAGCGCCGCGTTTCATTTTTATACCGCTCACGCGCAGCGGGGACATCAGTTTTGAAATAGCGTTCAAACACGACTGCCTGTCCCTGCATTGGACCGATGCCGCCCATTTGGAACATCAACCACTGAATCGCACACCAGCGGCCTGCGAAATCTTGCGGAATCAATCGCCCCGTTTTGTCGGCGAGGTAAAGCATCAGCGCGCCGGATTCGAAGACGGTGATGTCATTTTCGCGATCCACAATAAGCGGTATACGGCCATTTGGGTTGCGTGCAAGAAATTCAGGCTTGTGCTGCTCGCCGGCAGGCAAATCAACCGCGTGCAAGGTATACGGAATGCCGAGTTCCTCGAGCGTAATTGTCGCTTTCCAGCCGTTCGGCGTCGCGGCAGTGTATAGATCGATCATCGTTGTGTTCTCGTTCTGGAGTTGTTTCGCGCGCCGCGTGGCGTACCGCAAGCGTGCATGTATTGCGTGTCAGACAGACTAAAAATCGTACGGTCCCGCTTCTGCGACCGTCTGCGGCAACCAGGTTTCATGGATATGCAGCCAGCGTAAAGGTTCGCCGCGCTCGAACAGAACGCTCGCAATGCGACCATTCTCGGGCGGTTTTGAGGCCAGAGCGAAGCGTTGCCATTCCTCGTAAGTCGCGAGCACCTGATTGCCAAACACGCGCTGCACGCGCACGTTTCGAATCGCGATGCGGAACGGTGGATTGGTCGCGTACGCCGCTTTCACGCCATCTGCGAGCCCAGCAAGCTTAAGCAAGGTTCCGGCCGGCGGCACGAGTAGAAAGTCGCGGTCGAAACGCCGCAAGAATCTGTCTTCAAACGCATCCTCGGGCAATTGACCTGAAAACCATCCCACGAAAAATTCATGCAAGGCTTCGATCTCCGTGCGCACCTGCAATTCGAGCGAGTCAGTCATAGAGGGCTCCTGCGCCGACAACTGTCGGCGCTCAGTGTTGGGGTTTACTTAGCCTGGTGTGTGAACACAGTTTCATAGTGTTCGACTTGCGGGAATGGATCGTAGAAGTGATGCAGTAGCGCCTTCCAACGCAAATAGTCTGGCGAGCCCCGGAAACCCTCGGTGTGATCAACCAGCGTTTCCCAGTTGACCAGCAACACATGACGATTGGGCGTTTCCATGCAACGGGCCAAACGATGGTCGATATAGCCGGGCATGCTGGAAATAATGGTCTGCGCTTCTGCAAAAGCTGCGTGGAAGGCATCTTCCTGACCGGCAACCACCTCTAAAACTGCGACTTCAAGGACCATTTCGAACGCTCTCCGTTAGTTAGTCGTGGTCGGGTTCCGAATACCATCGCAGCACCGTGAGCTCAGACACCAGCGGACACCTCAAAATCGTCAATTCACGATGTCGCTGAGTGCCTCGAGCAACGCTTCGCAGGCCTCGTGCGTGCCAATGGTGATACGCAGATAGTCTTCGATTCGTGGCGCAGTGAAATGACGCACCAGAATATTCTTCGCACGCAAGTGAGTCTTCAACCCTAACGCATCATGTTGCGGGTGATGAACAAAGAGGAAGTTCGCCAGCGACGGTAGCACCGCAAAACCGAGCCCGGTCAATTGCGCGGTCAACCACTCCCGATCGGCGACAATCGCAGCACACGTTGTAGTGAAATATTCGCTGTCGGCAAACGCAGCTTGTGCGCCGGCAAGGGCCAGACTGTCGAGAGGATAAGCGTTGAAGCAACCCTTCACGGTATTCAGAGCATCGATCAACCCGGGATCGCCGATCGCGTAGCCAACCCTTAGACCGGCCAGTGAGCGCGATTTCGACAGCGTCTGGGCGATCAACACATTGGGGAATTCGCGAACCAGCGGAACAGCGCTTTCGGCACCGAAATCGACGTAGGCCTCATCGACGACGACGACGGAATCAGGACTTGCGGCGACGATTCGACGAATCTCCGAGAGTGAGAGGGCGAGCCCGGTAGGTGCATTCGGATTTGGCAACACGATGCCTCCGTTTTCACGCGCATAGCCGGCCGCCTCGACGCGGAAATCAGCCCCGACCGGCAGCGCCTCGTAATCGATGTCGTACAGCGCACAATAGACCGGGTAGAAGCTGTAGGTGATATCGGGGAACAGCACCGGCTGGGCATGTTTGAGCAAGCCGAGGAATGTGTGGGCCAGGACCTCGTCCGAACCGTTCCCCAGAAAGACATGGCGTTCGCTCAGGCCATACTGGGCGGCGATGGTGCGCCGCAATTGTGCGCCGTCCGGATCGGGGTAGAGTCGTAAATCTGCATTTGTCGCGTCCCGTAAGGCCTGCAAAACCTGTGGCGACGGCGGATAAGGGTTCTCGTTCGTGTTGAGCTTAATTAAAGCGGTGTCCACGGCCTGCTCACCCGGCGTGTAGGGAGTGAGATTGCGAATAGCGTCGCTCCAGAGTGCTTTCATGGCGCGGGATCGATGTTAGAAAGAGCAGATTGTAAACATTATTGGTGATTGTCCTGTGCGGTACTACGGCAGGCTTGCGCACGGTTGCGAGGTGCGAATCAACGAGCTGTTTGCGCGTACTCGACGCACACCTTTGCAGATCGTCCGGTTACGCGGCCTGACTACGCTCGAGTAGTCGCATACCCAACATGCCGCCGATAGTGATGGCAACAAGCGTCATGAGCGATCCGAGTGCGAGTGTCGACACGCCACTCACGCCTTGCCCTATCGTGCAACCGAGAGCAGTGACACCGCCGATACCCATCAGCGCGCCCCCAGCAAGGTTACGCACGGTGTCAGCTGAGTCAGCAAATCCCGTCCACTTGAATTTGCCCGCGAAGAGGTTGCCGATCAGGGCGCCGGCAATCACACCAAAAACAGTCGTCACCCCAAAGCCGGGAATTTTGGCCGCAGTGTAGCGCTGCAGGTAGTCGAGCGTATCGCCGCTCGGGCGCACGAAACTTATCGAAACCGGATTCAGGATTTGCGCAGCAAACTCGTCGTGTGCAAGCCCGGTCAGAGCCCAGCCACCCGCGACGCATAGACCAATGGCCAAACCACCAAAAACCGTCCACGGCGAACGCCGAAAATCTGCGTCATAAAAGCACATCAGCAGCAGCGCAGCGACCAGCCCGCTAGTGACCGCCGCCGTTGCTACCGGCCGTGGCAGGCTTGCTGCTTGTGCGAGAAGCACGGCCAACGACTGGCTTCCCGCACTGAGCGCGATCGCCGTATGTTCCTCAAGCCATACACGCGGCACAGCCAATACACCGCTAATGGTGACGTAGGCACTGATCCCGACCACCATCAACACCACCAGGGCACGTAAGTCGCCACCGCCAAGGCGCACAAGATTACGGCTTGTGCAGCCGCCTGCGTAAACCATACCGATGCCGAAAATCACGCCACCAGACAGATGCCCGAACCAATTGAGCCGGCCACCGAGATACATGGACATCTGCAAATCGACCACACCGGCATAGGCCAGTGTCTGCGCGCCGCCTATCGCAACAGCCGTAGCCAGCAGCCACGCGCGCAGCCGCCGATAATCGCCGAACGACATCGCGTCAGAAATAGCACCCATCACGCAAAAATTGCTGACCTGTACTGCCCAACCGAACAGCATGCCGAGCGCCAATCCGCCCCACGCCAACCACAGCGTCGGGGTCGTAGCGATGAGTTCGCGCAATCCTTCCAATGCAAACATTCCCGTGTTCTGAATAATCGAATGCGTATTATGTGCGAAGTCGACACTGGACACGGCGGCAAACTGGGGCTGGCACTGCATTCGCCGGGACAATTAGCCATGCTCGCGACGGCTTCAGCAGTGCCCGCAACGAAATAGCCGCAACGGGTTGTGGTCAGGACCGCGCTCAATCGTGTCGCGTCTGAGGTGGCGATGTTACGATTCGCCCCCGAAAACTCACCAACGTTGCGGGTCGTACCGCGGGAGTCTCAGCTCATGGCTGCTCTAATGCTGGACACCAAGGGTCTCAACTGTCCTTTGCCCATTCTGAAAACAAAAAAGACTCTCAAAGATATTGCTGTCGGCGAATCGCTTGAAGTGTTCGCGACTGACCCGTCATCGGACCGGGATTTTCGTGCTTTTTGTCGTAGCACCGGTCATGAATTGCTGGAGGCCGAAAATGATGGCGATGTTTTTCGGTTTTTGATCAAACGTACGAAGTAGGCGCGCGGCACCCGCGTGCGTGCCTCAGCGTTGTCGCGGCCACACCGGCACGGGCGTCGGCGAGAAACCCTGTTGACGTCGCTTGGCCTGGTAACCACCGCGATTGTGATATTGATGAGGATGTGGTTCGACGACAAAGTTTCGCCGATATCCACGCTGTGACGGATAGTAAGGTGCGTAGTTGCCGAAAGTGCGATAGCCGCCCACGGGATAATTCGCTGGCGCGCTGGTCGTGGCCGTCGCTACCGGTTCGCGCTGAACCTGGAGCTTTTTTCGTTCAAGGGCGAGTTGTGCGTTGTCATCCCGTTCATCGCGCATGCGCGCCCATTGATTTGCAATAGAGTAATAGTCTGAGGTTTCACCTTCTCCGGGCTCGGCGGCATCAGCGAACTCAATTCGACTCGGCTCGGTGCTTGTTGCTGGCGGTGGTGAATCAGCGTAATGACGCACACCGAACTCGTCCAACCAGCTATGCACGGTGTACGCCTCAGTGGCAGTGGCAAAAAACCCGAGCACGAGTACCACCAGCGAGAAGACGAGAGTTTGCAACTGCGGTGCTTTGGACATGGCTGTACGCCTTGCGGTTTATCTACCACCTTAGTCTAGTCCCAGTTGGCTTTCGTTCAATCGTCAGGGACACTTTTCGGCACTATTCGACGCTATCGCCCCCCTGTCAATACTCCGTATCCCGCACTCAGACATCGCGTGCTTAGTCTGCAAGCGTCGAAATACATACACGTGCTGTTGCCCCACTACCGAACTCAACATCCTGCACCGTCCCTAGCGCCCCGCGCCCGGAGGTGAAGACGGCACCTCTTCGCCAACAGTTGCTATTAGAATTGCAGCTACCGAGAGCGTGTCGGGAGACTGCTATTATCAACCGCCCGCCGGACCCAATTGACCCTCGCAGGCGTCCCAAACCGTCGTGGTACAGCATCCGCCACACTGCGCGCTGCTGCGCCGACACAATGAGCAACCGCCTGACATTTAAGAGAAAACTATGACCACAGCCCTAAAACTCCAATCCACCGTCCGTGCCAACGGCACACTCGAAGTCTCACTCGCGGAAGTTGATGTGCCGACGCCCAGCGCGGATGAGGTCGTTGTGCGCATCGAAGCAACGCCGATCAACCCCTCGGATCTCGGCACCTTGTTCGGCCCCGCCGACATCAGCGCAGCGAGCAACATCGACAACAACGGTCAGGTCACGCTGAGCGCGCCGGTCCCCGCCGGTTTGCAGGCGAGCGTTGCTGCGCGGCTCGAACGCCCCTTGCCGGTCGGCAATGAGGGCGCGGGCACCGTGGTCGCAGCTGGATCGAACGCGAACGCGCAGGCGTTACTCGGCAAGACCGTGGCCATGCTGGGCGGCGAGATGTATGCGCAATTTCGCTGTATCAACGCCGCTGCCTGCCTGGAACTGCCGGACGGCACGACTGCACGCCAGGGCGCATCGTGCTTCGTCAACCCACTCACTGCGCTCGGCATGGTCGAGACCATGCGCCTGGAGAACCATAGCGCTCTGGTGCATACCGCGGCTGCATCGAACCTCGGCCAGATGCTCAGCAAACTATGCAGCGCGGACGGCGTACCGTTAGTCAATATCGTGCGTAGCAATGCACAAGCAGACATTCTGCGCGCCGTGGGTGCCAAATTTATCTGCGACTCCAGCGCTGCAAGCTTCATGGACGACCTAACCGATGCAATCGCCGAAACGAATGCCACACTCGCTTTCGATGCGATCGGCGGTGGCGAGCTGGCCAGTCAAATCCTGACGGCGATGGAACGGGTTGCGGGGCGCGATAACTCGCCGGCCAATCGCTACGGCTCGACAGTTCATAAACAGGTTTACTTGTACGGCATGCTCAACACCGGGGTCACGAGTCTGGACCGCACCTATGGCATGGCATGGGGCGTCGGCGGCTGGTTATTGCCGAATTTTCTTGCTCGTGTTGGCGCCGATGCGGGCAACGCGTTACGGGCTCGCGTCGCGCGCGAAATCACCACGACATTTGCCAGCCACTACACCGACGAAATTTCACTTACCGAGATGCTCGATGTCACCATCGCGCAGCGTTACCAACGCAAAGCCACCGGCGAAAAATTCCTCATTAATCCGCACAAGCAAGGCTAGCAGAGACGCTCTGCGGCGTGTGCCAGCGCAGCGCCGCAGAGCAGAGCTAGAATTGCCCGACTCTCTAAACTTCTGCCAGCTCGGCAGACTCGGGCACTAACGTCACCACGCCGCTTGCGCCGTCGATGGTGATTTGCGCGCCATCCTCGAGCAAATTCATGGCATGGCGCAACAGCACCGACGGCAAACCATATTCGCGCGACAGGCAGGCCCCGTGCGCCAGTAAACCGCCTGTCTCGAGGACCAGCCCACTAATGATCGAAAATACCGGCGCCCAACCGGGGTCGGTACTGTTGGTGATTAGAATGTCGCCCTTCTGCACGCGTCCGATGTCTTCAAGGTTCGGCACTATGCGCGCAATACCGGTCGTCACACCCACGGCAGTGCCGAGGCCCCGCAATCCCTCGCCTTCAGTCTGGTCGCCAGCCAGCGCCTCCGTGCGCGCTTTCATGTCCATAATATTGCCTCCAACGAGGTAAGGCGGCGTGTATTCCTCACGCCGGTTGCGCCGATGAAAGACAGCCTTGCGCGCGACAACTTTTGCCGCCGTCAGCGGCCCGGAGGCGCGTCCTTCTTTCAACTCATAAAGCTCGTCGCGCGCGAGGAAGTAAAAATCATCGGACTCGCTGAACAACCCTTGTTCGTACATACGTCGACCCAGCTCCGCATAGACCTTCTTGGTTTGATAGGTGATTCGATCGTAGTAATGCCGCTCATCGTCGCGCTGGACAAGAAACTTGTGCACGTAACTGAGCAGGCGTTTGAAAAGAGACACCTTCACCGCCCCGAAACGCTTGCTGGCGATATTTTTCAACACCTCCTCGGTCGCGAGCTCGCGTGCAGCAATGAGTCGTTGTTCGGTTTGCTCCGGCGTAGTCGAAGCGTCACCGGCAAGATAGGCACGCAGCATCCGATAATCGATATTGCGGTCCTCAATGCGCCGGGTGTAGTAGATATCCCGGTCCTGATGGCCACGATGACCGTGGTCACGCAACATCTGGTCATAACGTTCCAGAAAAGCGCGTCCCTCGTCAGAATCAGGCAGTGCGGCAAAAAACGCCGGACCCTCGTTTTCGTTGAACAGCTTCAGCAGCGCCGGCGAGTGCCGGATAGTGTCGGCAAGGTGCCACTGCACCCGACTTTCCTGAATCATCAGCGTGTTGGGCATACCGCTAATCAAATCCTGGTAGGCAGCAGGATTGTCGCCGTCGTACCAACGCTCAACTGCAACCGCGAGCGCGCCGAGCGCACCTACCGCCCAAAAATTAAAGCCGGCCCACAAGGTCAGCACCCATTCATCGGCAAGAGCGCGGGTTTTTGTGATCTGTGCTTCGAGTTCGTCGTCGGATAGTTCCCGCAAATCGTCTGGCGTCGGCCCGTTAGCTTCGTCAGTACGGTGATTAATGTAGTGATACACACCACCAGGCTTGTCTGAGAGCCAGTGGAAAACACCGGTTTTCGGTTCCAGAATGTGCAGGCGGATCAGCATTTTCACGATTTTGTAGAGACTAAAACGCGCCTTGCGCAAATCGTCATCCCAGGTGTGGGGGACGTAGTCATAATTGCGTAGCCGCGAGGGCAGCGATAACACGTTCCATTCACGTTCAACGTCGCAGTTAAAAAAAGCCGTGGCGCGGCGGTATTTGAAAATCAGCCGACCTTCCAGCTCGGGGAAACCGTAGATGCGGTTGGTATGATCATGGGCACGTTGAAACTCCCCTCCTACGCGCACCGAGTAATACAACGGCGTCACACCACCGGTGAGAAAGTCGTCCGCCCAGGTGCTGGTCCATACTGTCTCATCGTCGTGACGGGCCGGAATGGTGTCATTGATGTCCTCGTCCCAGGTAAATTCAACGCCCGTAACCGCGCGCGCCTGCAGGACATAAAAGCGCCCGTCGAGCCACGCCCATTCAATATCCTGCGGCAAACCGTCGTAGTGGTTCATTATTCGCAGCCCCAGTGCAGCCAGTTCACTGACCGACTCATTGCTGAGGGAGAACTCGCGTTGCTTATCCACAGGCACCGATTCTTTTAGTGTGCCGTCGCCATCCGGGTTGCGAATAATCTGCATTTCCTTGGACCCGCAGGTGCTCGCTTTGACCGCGCCGATTTGGCGATCGACCACGTATTCGTCCGGCGTGACGATGCCGGAGACCACGGCCTCACCAAGCCCCCAACTGGCGTTGATGACGAATTCATCAGTACGCGTGTTGAGTGGATTGGCCGTAAACATCACCCCTGCCACTGCGGAAGGGACCATTTTCTGGACCACGACGGCGAGTTGCGCCGCACGATTATCAAAGCCTTTTTCGTGCCGGTAGTGCACTGCGCGAGCGTTCCATAGTGACGCCCAGCAGCGTTTCACCGCGACCATAAGCGCCGCTTCACCGCGCACGTCGAGGTAGGTGTCATGCAGACCGGCAAACGACGCTTCAGCCAAATCCTCAGCGGTCCCCGACGAGCGCACCGCAACTCGCGTCGCGTCATCACCAAGTTGCCGCCAGGCACCGATGATGACCGCTGCCAGTGTCGCAGGGAGTTCGGCACCGATGATTAGCTCGCGAATTTGCGCCGTTTGTTTTTCGAGTTGCGCGGCATCGTCGTAATTGGCCTGCGCAAGAATGGCGTCCACTTGCTGTTGCAAACCGGCCAGGAACTCGACATAGACTGCAGTCGAAATCGTAAACCCAGGTGGCACCGGGAATCCTGCCTTAACCAGACGCCCAAGACTGCTCGCTTTACCACCAACGTATTGATGAGCACTCGCGTGCTCATCATCGAAGGCTATAACGTGTGGAATATTGCTCATGTCACCCTCCCCGGGACAACTACACCACCTCCCGTGAGGGATAGCAGTTCAAATCATCTAGTTTTGCCTGACCGCGCGTTCCGCAACCAACCGCAGACACCATGCGGCATTGTCACATCCGGTTCTGGAAGGTGAATTCGAGCGCAGTAATGCTGCGCGTAATACCGCCCTGATAGCGCACTTCAAAACCGTCCCGTAACGCGAAACTCGGCACGCGCTCGAGAAATACTTGCAGTGCGACGCGAATGTTCAGACGCGCCAAATGCAAGCCAATGCAATGGTGGACACCCGCTGCGAACGTCAGGTGACGATTAGGCGATCGTTCAATGTCGAGTTCGTGTGGCCGCTCGAATTGAGCCGGATCGCGATTCGCGCCACCAAGGTTGTAAACGAGATAATCGCCCGCCGCTAGTGTCGTCCCCGCAATTTCAGTGTCTTTTTTCACTCGCCGACCCAGGCATGGCGCGGCGACAAAAAAGCGCAGGAATTCTTCAACCGCCGGCGCTAACAACGCTGGGTCTGCGCGCAAACGGGCGCAATCGTCCGGTTTAGTCGCCAGATGCAGGAGGGCCCCCGAGATGATCGCTCCAGTCGTTTCGATGCCGCCGGCTGTCAGCTGAGTGAGTGTGCCAGCGCGCTCCGTAAGGCTATACGGTTGGCCGTCTGGAAATTCGAAATGCAAAATCGCGTCGACGATGTCATCGCGGCGTGATTGTGAGCGGCGCAGCTCAAGAAACTGCTCCATGTACGCCTGCCCTTTCAGCCAGTTCTCGCCGCGCTGTTCGATCGGGCCGGTGATCGCATCGTGAAACGTCTTCTGCAGGAAGGGCATATCGTCCAATGGCATGCTCGCAACCGCCTGACAAAACGCCAACGACGGAATCGAATCGGCGAACTGCCCAACCACCTCGACTTCACCGTCGCTAATAAACTTATCAACCAGTCCATGCACGATGCCGCGAATTTGAGCTTCATGGCGCGCGATCATCGACACAGTGAAATAGGGATTCATCGCTTTGCGCAAATCATCATGTGCGGGCGGGTCGATTTCGTTTGGTTTGAACAACGGCTGGTCGGACGGACGATTCACGCCGATGATGCCATCTGCGCTTGAGAACGTGCGCCATTCACGCAGGATGCGCGACACGTCGTCATAGCGGCTTGCAACCCAATAGCCGTCGCCGACCGTACTCCGAGCTACCGGGCAGGTCGCCACCAGGTCGTCACAGACTTCATTGAAAACATTACCAAAGCTGGCATCGTTCAGATCGAAATCTGTGTGCCAGTCACGCCCCGATTGTTCGCCCGACATGTCCCCGATACTCGACTCAAGCGCGCCTGATGCGCGTCAGGGAAACCATAGCACTATTGCTTGCGCCTTAGCATCCGGGCCGGACGAAGTCGCACGACGAATGCGGCAGACGAGGTCGTCATAGTGATCCGACGGACGACAGTGACGGCACACATTGAGCGCGAATGAATTCGCTGAAGCACGCTGTCGCACTGTTACTATCGCGACGAATGATCTTCGAATCAGACTGCTGATTGCCCAACTCGCCTTCGCGAAACGATGACCGACGACATGCCTCCAACAGATCGCAATGCCGACCGCGAGCGCAGCGGCCGGTGGTTGTCGGCGGTGCTTCTGGTTGGCGTAGCAGGCATTGCTGTGCGCTTGGTTCTCGATTTTGGCCAACCTCTGTTTACCGACGACATCTGGTGGCACCTGGCTCTGGGTCGTGTTTTTCTCGAGCTTGGCGCGCTGCCGCACGCAGAGCCGCTACTATTCACCTCACAAGAACACGTCCAGTTCTATCAGGAATGGATGTTCGAGCTCGTGGTTGCCGCGCTGGACCGGTTTGGCGGACAAGGCTTGCTGCGCGCGACGCACGTGATCGTGGCAGCCGCCATTTTCCATCAACTCTACGCATTCGCGCGCGCCCAGAAAACAGAGCGCGAAGTCGCGTTGGCCGTTGTCCTCACGCTCGCACTTTTTGCGTTCCAACGGCTAACCCAACTCCGGCCGCATTTGTTTTCGATTCTGTTTTTCTATCTGTTACTCAATCTCTACTGCGTACCGAAGCTCTCTTATTTCCGCGCAGCGAGCGTTGTCGTGGTCGCCGCGCTGTGGGCCA
>Ga0209631_10000134_pt1 | contig 95564 bp, 83 predicted proteins | sample COG_08_FD_184752 | JGI IMG/M metagenome (GOLD analysis project Ga0209631, IMG submission 184752) | Pelagic Microbial community sample from North Sea - COGITO 998_met_08 (SPAdes) (version 2) | ecosystem: Environmental > Aquatic > Marine > Neritic zone/Coastal water | place: Helgoland, sampling...
AACTTCATTGCTCTCCCCATAAGCGACAAAGAATTGAATCCCCAAGGTCGCAGTGAACATTTCGTCATAGGTGAAAGAAAATTGTGCAGTCTGGTCGTTTCCGATGAACAGCGTCTCTGACTTTTCCCATTCTTCAATGGTGTAATTCATCGTGTATTCACCACCTGCTCCAGCGCCGGATTGATTTGAATCGGGAGCGAAGGCGACGTAGGACACTTCGGTCACAGCGACAATCGCCACAAGGACCGCAACGCCGATCGTCACCGTTTGCTGCCCTGGTAAGCTGTAGCGTCCAAAAGCATTGGATGGTGAATCGTCACGCAGCCAACAGAGAAGGAAATGGGTTGCGAATGCAGCCCCAACGCCGGGGATAGAAGGGAAGATTCCTTCTGCATCACCGTAGCCAAGAACAGTCCAAATGACGACACCGAGCATTGCTGCAATCATCATCATGATCGAATGTGGCGTGTCGGGCTCATAGCCCATCATCCGGACGAGGATCATTGGAACAAAGATGCCACCAAGCCCGTACACCGCCAACACAACAAGGCTGAACACCGAGTCGCCGAATCCAGGGAATTGCTGGCCAACGAGTGAAATTAAGGTAGCAAAAACTGCCACAGCAAGGGTGACCCTCTTCGTCGTTTTGTGGTCCTGACTCCATTCAGGGCGAACGTCATCGGTGATTGCAGCGGTGCATGCAAGCACTTGACTGTCAGCGGTCGACATCGTCGCCGCAAAAATCGAAGCGAGGATGACTCCGCCAAGGAACGGACTGAGTTCATTCATCGCCAATTCAGGCAGTCCGGTTTGAGCGCCGTCAGCACCAAGTTCTGGCAACAACACGCGACATGCAAGTCCGATGAGGAACATCAAGACGATGAATGGCGTTTGCCAAACGAAGAACCAAATCATCGCTTCTTTGCGTGCGCTGTCGTCTTTTAGGGTCATGACTCGTGATACCACTTGAGGCTGTCCGGCGACACCAAGGCCGCCAAAGAAGAACGCTGCAATCCACAATGTTGCACCAAATTTCAGGCCAGAGGGGAACACATTGACCATTGCTGGGTCTATGGCTTCCAGTTCATTGTGGAGTCCCGAGAACCCTCCAGAACTGTTGAGGGCAACCATGCAGAGAATGGTTGAACCGACAATCATCACGCTTGATTGAGCGGCATCGGTCCAAATTGATGCGCGGATGCCACCAGCATAACAGTACGCAACAACGAGCACAAAACCGATCAAGATTCCGATGGTCGGCGCCCAGTCAAGCATTGTCTCGAGCGCAACACCGCCAGCGGTGAGTTGCGCAGCAGCATAGATTGAAAGAAAAATCACCGAAAGCACAGCGGCAACCTTTGCCTCTGGTGAGCCGGTGGTGTTCGAAACAAGGGATGTGAGGGAGCGAATTCCGCGCGCTTCCCCTTCTTGCTGAATGTACTTGTACAACCAAATCCAAGCAACAAGCTGGCCAATCGTTGAGACAAGCGCAATCCAAATTGCCGAGTAGCCTTGCAAATAGATGAATCCAATGAATCCAATGAACATGTAACCTGAATTCCACGTGCTGACAGCAGAGAGCGCAGCAAGTCCCGGATGCATACCTCGTCCGGCAACAAGGTAGTCGTCGGTCGTGTCTTCTTTCACGCGCATGGATGCAAGGCCAACGCCTGCAAAGAAGCACATAAACAACAAGAACGAAAGCAGAATCATTAATTCATCAGACATAGAATCACGCACCTTCATTTCCAACGAAGCAAAGCCTTCTCTTCAACTTCACTGGGTTGTGAGGGGAATATGAGGCTGTTGAGCCGACCACCAGCAAGAGCAGAAAGCTCTCCAACCGTTGTGGTTGACAGTCGCTGTTCACTTGTGCCCATGTCGGCGCACAACACGACGACAAGACCGTCAATAGAACCCTTGAGCAAGGATGAACATGCTTCAAACCGCATTGCTTCAAGGGCAGTTTCTTGTGCCATTTCATTGAGGCCATCACCGAGTTTTTCCCACATTAAACGCAGGGAAGTGACCGCGTCCTCTGGCTTCATTGGAACTTGGTGCCCAACCCCTTCGCCGGTGGGATCGAGGTCCAATAACGCCAAGGTGTGGAGGTTCTGATAGCGATTGACGGCAATGACTTCCAAAGGCGAGGTTGCAACCCAGCCACCATACGGGTAGGTGAGGGTCGTTTGACGGCCAAATTTGTAATTTGATAACCCAACCGCCCCAGTCACCAATGTGGTGATTGAGACTCCATGAATCACATGACATTCGATGCCTGCCTCGGCCGCTTGGAGTTGTAAATCAACATGCGTGGTCGCCTGGAGCGGATCGCCAACCACGAGCAAAGCGACCAATGAAGCGTTTGCCATATCAAACAAAACTTCTGGCTGCTCCACTTCAGGGCGCATGACTTTCTCGATCGGTCCAATTTTCTCCTCGAGTGCGTCGAGTTCCGCTTGAGGCCAGAGAGCAGTGTAGGCTTCGTATCGGCGGACATCAGCGCGGGCTGCGGCCTCGATGGCCTCCACGCTCATCCCCTCAAGTCGACCAGGGCCCATGCCAATCAGCAACAACCCTGTTGTGGGAAGGGGACTTGTAGTGGTGCGCTTCGCCGTCATGCTCAAACCTCTCCTTCGCTTGGATGGAGCGAGCATCATGCGTCATTTGAGTGTGCCGAGCGCGCAAACCCAGCATTGGTTGGAACGTTGCCGTTCGGAAAAATGGTTGGCCGAGCACACCGGCGTCAGCACATTGGATGATGGAAACAAAGCCATTCCACTCAATGATTCCGCCCCGGTTGAGGGGGATGCAGTGTGGATGGGTCTTGCGGTGCTCGAACTCGAAGCCAAAGGAAAAGCCCCTTCTCACTGGACCGAGCACCTTGATCCAGAACTCTATCTTGCCCACAAAGAAGACTGGCCAAAAGCGTATGAGACACAAGGCGATGTGCTGATTGTCAAACTAGAGGATTCCATTTGGGATGCGGCGGAAACGATGGCTGATGCGATGCTAACACAACTGCCAAGTGTTCGCCTAGTGTGCGCGGACCTTGGAGTACAAGGTGATTTCCGCGTGCGCAACCTCCACCCGCTGGCCAGCCGCGACGGAACCATACACACTCGCACCCGGATCAAAGAAAACGGATATCTGCTTTGGGTGGATCCCTCAAAGGTGTATTTTTCAGCGCGCCTGTCGAACGAGCGAATCGAAACCCTGGCCACCGCAAAACGACTTTTTGAGCGGCTACAGCGAAGGATTGTCGTTGCCGACCCTTATGCAGGAGTCGGGCCAAGCATGGGCGCTTTGCTTGGCGAACCCGACCTCCTTGCTGGCTATCACGCCGGTGATCTCAACCCCGATGCAGTCGATTTGCTTCGTGAAAATTTAACCTACCTTTCTCGGAAAAGAAAGGATACGAACGGAGATGCTGCACTCCCTCTCCATCCATCGACGGTGGTTTGCAGCGACGCCACCACTTGGGCCCTCGATGAAGCCTTGAAGGGTTCATGCGACTTGCTTCTGATCAATCTCCCCCACGACAGCATCGAACATCTACCCCATGTTCTGCCCCTTCTCCGCCCAAATCAAATCTCAGTTCTACGAGGATGGGCCATTGTTGAACGCGCGCAAGAAGCGGAACGTAAACGCCTCATTGAGGATGCGATTACCCAAGCAGGTGGCCGCACAGAATCCATGACGTTCCACGAAGTCAAGGGGTTTTCAGCCAGCAAGAGCTTTGTGTGCTTCGAAGCGTGGATTGAGCTTGCTGAGTAAGCGTTGAGTTCATCAATCATCACCCTTTGGCCGTCAACATGCAGAACACAGTTACCTGCCCATGCGGTGTAAAAATCGACGTTGCGGGCGCTACGCCTCGTAAAGACGGCACCAAGGTGTGGTGCCGGGTGTGCGGCACCGTCTCTGTCCACCACCGAACGTGAACGAAGGTTGGTTCACCGACCAATTGGACTGCGCCAAGGCCCCTCTTCGTCAAGGGCCATATCTTCCTCAGGCATCCCAGAACGCAAGGGCTTGAAGGGGCTTTTTTCCGGCTGCTCGGGAAGATTAGCGTTTCTTTTCGCGAGGTATTCTCCGCCTTTTTGACGAATGAAAACTTCGCTGAAAGCAACCACGACCAAAAGGACAGAAAGCAACATGTGCCCCTCAATTCGGTAGGATTCAAACGGTTGAATTTGAAGCACTTGGTTCGTGATGATGCCGTTATCGACATTTGTTTCAACAGTGTATTTGCCAGGCTTGAGTTCCCCTTCCCAGTTTGGTGCACCTTCAGAAAGCATCCCATCCCATTCAGCAACCACGGCGTTTGACGCATCTCGTATGATCCACGAAACATTCCCGTCATCCACGGAGACGCCAGAAAACGAGACTTCGAACACAGCCGGCATAGCCTTGTCTTGCCCGAGAACACCACCTAAATCCACGGTTCTTGTCTCGATGGCATGATCTTCATCATTGATTTCGTAGGGTGCAGAGCCACTGGCCACACTCATCCACAGGCCGTTTAACACCAACAGCGCCACTGGCCACAACACCAGATTGACAAGCCGTTTTCGTTCCATAGCGTTCTTTGTTTAGCCCATTTGCTTTTGATGGTATGTATTTTTCACTTCTTAACAGCGCCATTCATGCCGATTGAGCCCAGAATCGTGTCCATCCACGCTAATTTGCGTAACTTTTGATCTGGAATCGTTGAGCCAGACCAACGGCCAACTTCGCCAAGAGAAAAGCCGACAAGGCGAATTTTTTCTTTTTCAACGCCCATTGCTAAGGCAAAGCAAACAGCACGATCCCCGTCGGTGAACCCGCCAAAATTGTAGGCGCCATCCAATGCGTCAGGCGTCTGATGGCTCAAGATGAGTGCAGGTGGTGAAGGGTGGCCGGCCCAATGTTCCAGCGAGGTACTCCATTGCTCGAAGTTGTCTGCGTGAGCATGAGCAACGATCAATGCGCCCATCTGGGCAGCGGCGTCAAGATGGACTCCACCGTCAAAATCCGATACAACACACGCAAGACGTGCATGTTCGTCCAGAGCACCAACGGCGCCGTCTGCGGCGATGATCAGGTGCGGCGTCTTCGGCAGGTTCAGTACTTCAGCAGCCGTTACCGCAGCGCCTAAAATTACAATTTCATCCCCCTCCGATAGGCGCCGGCTTAACACTCGAAGGCTCTCTTCCCGCCCATTGGGAGCCCAGAGACTGGTCCGTTCGCCGTGTGCATTAACCAAGTCCACCATCTGTTCTGCACTTTCACGGTCGGGCACAAGGGTCCATCCAAAAGCGGCCCGGACCTCATCCTGTACGTCGATGAGGCCTTGAGCAAACGCCTCGTACATGGCCCTTGGTCAGAGCGCGACCTCATCAACCATCCGTTGAAGTTCTTATGCGGTCGAGGCGCTTGGCTTGTCCATGCCCGTCCCAAGGTCCCTACCGGAACTTGACGATGAGGTGACCTTTGCTCGTTATCCATTCCTCCCCCAAGCGAGCGGTTGGATTCGTTCCATGGCCGTTGAGCACGCCATCGATTTGGATGAGTTGCTGGATGGCTCATGGATGGAAAAGGCAAGGTCCCGCGCCCGAATACGCCTCATCGATTCCATACAATCAAAGGAAGGCGTCGAGGTTGTTGGCGGGGATTTGTTCACAGAAGAAGGGCGCATCATCGAAGCCTTCTCGTTCTATTACGCTCGATTGGTGGTCTGTGCCTCTGAAGACGAACGACTGATTGCCCGTTGGGCCCAAGCCGAAGCAGCTCGAGCAGAACAGATTTTGATCAAAGATACGAAAAATCTCGAATTGATTGCGCGCACCTACATCAGCGAAATCGAACGTAAAGAGGGCAAAGGAAGCCGGCAAGCCGCAATGAGCATCGGCTCAGGAGCGGGAGACATGCGCGCTTTGCGGCAATCTCAATCCGGACCCGTCTGGAACATTGGACTGAGTGACTTCATCGAAATCTGCCCGAAGATTACCGGTGCTCGATGGCGCCTTCCAAATTGTGATGTGCATCAAGGGTGGGTGGCATTATTCGATGAACAGACCTATGGATCATCCGCAAAACTTGCCCGTCTTCTCCGTGAACGGATTAAGCAAGGCGTGGAACAAGACGCATTGGAAAAAATGGCGGAAATCACGACAGACTTGGCCATTCGGTTGGCCGAACCCGTTGGCATGGTCCGCAACCTGATGTCCAATCAAGCAAGCGAAGCCATCGCCCTCGTTGGCGCAGATGAATCCGATTGGCCACCTTGCATGAGGAAGGCCGCATCCGATTTGGCATCAGGCGTTAACCTCAATCACTTTGGACGCGTGTTCTTGGCTTCGATGTCAGCAGTTCTTGCCCTCCCAAAGGAATCGTGCGTCAATTTTTTCCGAGGCGCACCGGATTTCAATGAAAGCACGACCTCCTACCAAGTCGACCACGTCTACCAACACGGATACACTCCTTCGGGGTGTGGCAAACTGAAGGTGAACCACAATTGCCCGGTTCTTCCAGGCGATGACCGCTTGTGCGATCAGCCATGGTTGGACCATCCCCTGAAGTACATTCGAGCAACTCAACGTTGGAAAGCTCGGACGCAGAGCACTCAGCCAGCGCCTGCTCCAACACCTGCGGCCCCGCCTGAGCAAGAGGCTCAAGCGCAGGAAGAAAAACCATAGATGAAGCGGTGAAAACACGGGCTTTCGCGCGAAGACTTTGAATTGGGTGAACGGTTAGGTCCTCATGACCACCGGTGATTTTTGATGGCACGAACGCTCGTTTTGACAGTTGACCGAGACAACGATCTTGGCATCAAGACTGCGATCCGCGGCCCAGTCATTGGACGGCGCCAAGTGCTCACAGCGGCGCTAAAACTTGGGATTGCCGATCCGGAGGAAAGCGATACGAACGCCATGCTTGGGGCCCTTTCAGCGCACGATAAAATTCTCGAAAAGAAATCGGAAGAAGACGAGGTCGAAATCGCAATCTTGACCGGAGATGAAAAAGTTGGCATCCGGTCGGACCGAGCGGTTGCAGCACAATTGGAGGAAGTCGTAGCCCAGTTCCAACCGGACAAAGCCATTCTTATCACCGACGGCGCAGAAGACGAATCGGTCTTGCCAATCATCCAATCGCAAGTACGAATCGACCACGTCGAGAAAATCATCGTAAAACAATCAAAGGGCATTGAGGGCACTTACTATTACATCGTAAAAGCGCTTGAAGATCCAAAATGGCGAGCAAAAATCATGATTCCATTCGGTCTTGTTTTGGCAGTGTTCGGCCTCGGCATCATGCTTCCAAACGAAATTGGCGGCCTTCTCATTGGTGGATTGCCGATGGTCACAGGCCTGTACATCCTGAGCAAGGGAGCGGGCATTGAAACCACAGTGAACAAAGTCATCCAAGAGATGAGAGAAAACGCAGACGCTGCGATGTTTTCCTCGCTGTTGTGGACGGCCACTTTGTTCAGTGCGATATTTGCTGTGGCTGAAGGATGGAGAGAATACAGCGCTCTGGCCGACACGGCGTCTCAATCGATTGTATGGCTTGAAGTCATTCACAAAGCACTGGCTTGGATTGTGATCGCCTTCCTCACATCAACGGCGGGTTTCATGCTGCTGCGGCTTAAGCGCGGTTCATTTTCAGGGCGTTTGATTGTGCTCAGTATCTTCGGCATGGTTGTCTATTCCTTCGTCGACACCGCACTCGAAATCGCTACCGATGTTCTTGCTGGAACCGCTTACGAATTCAGCGTCGGCAAGGTCTTGGAAGATCTGACGAACCCCCTGATTTGGGTTGTCGTGCTGTGGATGACCATGACCATTGTCCGCTCACTGCAAGCAAAGCAAGCACAGGCTGAGCGTTACTGGGGCATTTGATCACAGGATGAACTTCGGCATGTGGCGGGCCATTGTGTTGTGGCCAACGACGCCAACAAGTGCACCATCATGATTGACGACGCCAATCTGGTTGAGGTCGTGAGCGAGCATCAATGCTCCAGCCTTGAGCAATGGCGTGTCCATGTTCACCGTGATTGGCGGGAGGCTGACCAGTTGCTGTGCCGGAATTCCATGCATCCAGGCGATGTCGCGGTTGACCTTCTTCCTCGCAATAATTTTCAAGACATCCACGGCATGGATTCGTCCTTGAGGAGCTCCTTCATGATTGATGACAAAGACGTGATCCCAATTGTTTGATGTCAAATCGTCGATGACATCGACCATGGACGCATCGAACCACACCCAGTGGGCTTCGAGCATTGTTTCTCCGCATGTCAGCGACCTAGCGGTCTCTGCTCGCTGCTTTGGCGACATCCTCGCCATGACGTCTCGGGTCAGTTTTCGGGGTTTGATTTGAGGCATTGAGGTCCCTCTGTTATCAGCGCGGCGCACGCGCTTCTCTTTCAAGGCTTTCGGCGACATGATAATTTCCACATCCAAGAAGCAGCGTTCCGGATACAGGCGAACCCGTCGACACAATATAACTGAACAGTCAAGAAGGATGTTGGAACAGGGAGGGAACATGACCACAATTCCTTCCGATGTCCTTCAGGCTCTTGCCAGCATGACTGGCTATGATCGAATGCTTGAGACAGATCGCATAGCAGCGCAGTATGGCGTTACAAGCGAATGGATTGAACAGCAACTCGGCGGGGCAGCCCAACCCGAACAGGGAAATCCAGCCCCATTCACCCCCGAATCAAAAGAGGCACCAGCTCTTCCCTCATCGGCCAGCATAATGCAGAAGCAGAATTTCCGGTTTCAATATGACCCTTCAATAGAAGCCGCACAACGAAGGCAGAACGTTGAGCAAGCCATTTTGTGCCCTGCTTGCGGAGTCGCCCTCGGGATTCCTGCCGTTCGCCCAATCCGGGTCACCTGCCCGCAGTGCTTGGCCGAAAACACCTTTCAATCTTGAGCGCTGATTTGATACCATCACGGCTTCACGCCGATTCATGCGAAGCGCTTCGCCCCGTCTTTGGCCCTATGCGCCAGCAAATTCTCCGGTGGCCCTTCCGGAGACGAATTTGTTCTTTGCCTCCTCTGGTCTGGTGGAGTTGTCCCCGCCAACTTCTTCGCACGACGGGCCGCTTACAGGGGCGGCCCTCCAGTCCTACTGTTCTTCTTTTTCGAGTTCTGAAGGAACGGTGGACGACCTCCTCGTTGCTAAAAACGGGGCGCCGATGAACCAACGCCGACCCTTTTTGTTGCTTGGAGAACTCGCGAATCCTTACCGCCTTCAAGACATTCGAATTGGACCGCTTCCAATCTTTACCGTTCGTCTCACCGGTCTTTGCCGTACCTATGCGGATGGACTTGATCCTCGCGACACGTACCCCGGGGTTCACCACATCACTCTGGCACGAACACCAGGATGGTGGGAATTGACTCACATGACCATGGCTACTGTAGAGCAGATGAAAGCGATGATCGCATGGCTGGACAACGGAAAATCAGGTATGTGGAAACCGGTAAAGCCAGCAGAAGGTGCGCTTCATTTTGAATTTGAAAGGCTCGAGGCTCCGGCGCATGAAGACATTGTCTGGGATGGCGAAAGTGAACTGGTTGAGCGCGAGGCTCCACCTTTTACAGCTCCTGAAATCGATCGATCATCAGTGATGGTGCCCATCCATACGAGGTACGGCTGCTATGACAATCGAGGTCGGTTGGCACGCGCAACCCACCTGCCACAACGGCAATTCCACGAAGGCATGTTCCGGCGCGGCTCATCCATGAAATGGAATGACGTCCTCAACACCCTTTGATTCCGGGGGCCCATGGACTCCCCATCAACGGTTGATATACGCCGGCGACGATGTATAACATGAGCAACATGAAAGGGAACGGAACACAAAAAGAAGCACGCCTTGCACGCTTGAAGAATGAAATCGTTGAGTATGTGGCCACTCAACAAAGCTGCTCAGCAGCAGACATCGTCCATCATCTTTCCAATGAGAGGCGAATGAGGAACCACGGCCTTACTGCGCGGAAGGTGGGCTTCTTCATACCCAGATATCTGTCAGACTTGATCTCATTTACCCTCGACCATTCAACAGGGAAGCGATTGTACCACATTGCTGCGTGACTTTAGCGCTACCTTCATGCGAGCGACACCCATGCCCTGTTCATGGAATGGCCTGAATGGGTGCAAGCAACGGCTCTGTTTCCTTCGCTTCAAGGAAGTATGGCAGAGGGCCTAATCCCTGTTTTCGATCATGGTGCGCCAGCGTGGAGCCTCTTGGACCCAGCTTCCCCAACCGGTCTGAAGCAACAACTCAATGCAGCGCTTGAAGCACATTCTGGCTCCACACAAGACCCAGCTGAGAGCGGGGCAACGGTGGATGCCTCTCAAGGGCCGGTCGTGGTGGATGCGTCAGCAACCATCGAACCGTCGAGCCATTTGATCGGTCCGTGCTATGTTGGCCCTTTGGCAGAAGTCCGCCACGGAGCGTACGTGCGCCCATTTTCCTGGATTTGTTCCGGAGCGGTGGTTGGTCACAACACTGAAATCAAGCACTCAGTGCTTCTTCCTGGGGCCAAAGCCCCACACTTCAACTATGTTGGCGACTCAATCTTAGGAAAAGACGTCAATCTTGGCGCTGGAACCAAATTAAGCAACCTCCGCAACGACGGCGGCGAAGTCCATATTCGATACGAAGGCGCACGAATTGCAAGCAGCCTACGGAAATTTGGCGCAGTGCTTGGCGAAGGCTGCCAGTTGGGTTGCAACAGCGTCACGAACCCGGGCACCGTGCTCGGGCAGAAGTCTGTGGTGTGGCCAAATGCAACAGTCACCGGACTCCATCCAGAACAATCGACGCACAGGTGAAACAAAATGGCTCGCCGCTTGTTTGGGACGGATGGAATTCGCGGGCGCGTTGTTGAGGCGAAGGCTGATGAATCCAAAGCCATCGAGGCGCTGCATACAAACCGTGTGATTTGTCCATCCCTCATGCGGGTGGTTGGTGAGTCCTTAGGACGAACAATGGACACCCAATCTGGAACAGGTGTCACCGTGGTCGTGGGATGGGACGACCGGCCCAACAACATCGAACTTGCTGCCGCCCTCACCTTGGGCTTACGATTAACGGGATGCACCGTCGTTCATCACGGCTTATGCGCTACGCCCGGTCTTCACCGCGCTTTGCTCTCGCATAGGGCGAGACTTGGCTGCATGATCACGGCGAGCCACAATCCAGTGTCTGATTCGGGATTGAAAGTTTTTGATTCAAACGGGTTCAAAACATCTCCAAAATACGAAGACCACATTTCTTCAGTTGCCGATGCCCTCGCCTCAGAAGAGCGAGAAATCGACGATATCGAAGCCGCTGAACTACGACAACCCAATGCCCTTGATTCAAACAGCAAAGACGCCCATTCAACCTGGCTTGCTCAGCGCTATGAACAGTTTCAATCACTCATAGGGTCGGCTGGTTTCGATGACTCGGGCCTCGCCAACCCGTTTGTTCTGGACAGTTCCCGCGGCTTCGCCCACACATGGCTTTCACAGTGGTTCACCGCACGCGGCATCTCGACCATCGAAGTCAGTGGAGAGGCAGAGGCGCTGAACCTGAACTGTGGAGCCGGGGAATTTTCACCCACACAAACGTGGACATTCGAGGAGGCTACAACATCCCCGCATCACCTGTTGCGAAACCTCGCGCCGGCGCCTGCAGGCACACTTGTCGGAGCGGCTCTCGATGGTGATGGAGACCGCTGCCTCATCATCAGAGCAACAGAAACTGGATACATGGTCGTCGATGGAGATGCGATTGGTGATGCGATTTTGAGCGCAGGCACACACGCATCGCCCGATTCATGGGACCTTGCCGCCAGCATTGAATCAGACCTTTCGCTTCTCTCCACTGCACACCGCCACCCTACAGATGTGCGAATACATGAAACAGCAGTTGGTGATCGTTGGCTTTCCAAGGCCCTTTCTCCCACCCTTGTCCAATCGCCACATCTGCCTCGCTGCATCGGTGTTGAGGATTCAGGCCACATCGTGTTGGCAACACCCCATCCTTTGCATGAGCAAACTTGGGCTCTCGTTGGTGATGGCGCGGCCACCCTCGTTGCTTCCTTGTTGGCATTTTCAGTTCAGGACCCCACCCAGCACATGGTTCGCGGTTGGAAAAGCCGCCAATCTGTGAAGGATGTGGACAGAGGCCTTTGGACGGGTTCGAACGCCCTCGCTGATGAAATCGAAACGATGGCGAAAGCGTTCTTTGCTCAACGAGGCGAAGTGAGTGACTGGGACCGGCATGGATTGGACGGCGAGGCTAATCTGATGTTGATGTCGTTCAATCTTGACGGCTTTCCAGCGTCTTTGGGCGTTCGCAACAGCGGTACACAGGCTAAGATTAGTGTGTCACTAAGGCTTTCACCATCCATCGATTCATCCAGAATGGGTCACCTGATGAAGTCCCTCACAGATCACCTTTCGATGTCAATGCAAACGTGATCGATTCACTCGTTTGCCATCTCGCCTTCAAAGGTTTGAGTGAGCCAGGTAACGACACCCAACAATGCAGCGGAGGCGAGCAGGATGGCCAGTAGACCGCCAACTGAGGAGCCACCAATCAGCACGATGGCTGCGACAATCCATCCCAGCACCAAATCAAGCGCCCCCACAATGCGCCAACCCTTTCGCAGGGTCAGAATGCCGCTCACCCACGAAACGGTCGATGCGATGAGGATGAACACAACGGCGTAGACCAAACTTGGGAATCCAAAGCAAGCCACGAACAGCAAGAGATGCAGAGCCCATAGCCCGGAGGGCAACCATAACCCGACTCGATTGATGACGGCCCAAGCAATGAATCCAATGGTGATGAACGCCATTACAGACGTCACTAGGTACATTGGCAACGGGTCAACGCCAAGCAGGGAAGGCAACCATGCCATGATTCCCTGGCCGACAACCGGTAAACCAACCCATGCTACAAGTGCTGGTGCAGGTTGCTGCCACCACACACTCCGTCTCGCGGTGCAGGCTAAGGCCAGCAAACCAGCCAGGCCAAACGAAAGCACGCTCACCGCAAGCACCCAAGCAGCCCGTCCAGAAGCCCCTCGATGATCCGCCATGTTTTTGTCGATTCGCTTCCCTTCAACCCAATCGAAACCGAGCACAGCTCCAATCAAAATGGTCTCGACTCCAAGAAGAGGCACGGTCCACCCCGCGCCGAGCGAAGCGAACGGGTCTGTAGCGAAAGGAATCGGGACTTCACCTCCAATCAAGAGGCACACCACTCGGTCCATCAGGGCCAAGAAGACAACTCCTTCCAATGCGTTGGGGAGTCGTAGGCCCAAATCATTGCGGCCGATAAGGCCCAAACCAGAGAGCATGAGCAAACCGATGAGAAGGACGAGAAGGTGGGCCGTGCTGTCCAATTCAACCACAGAATTTGAGGCCCTACCAGCGACATGGATCAACACAAGTCCAGCCATTCCCACTGCGATCGGAGCTTCGATGCCCATGATGTCAGGGAGCCGTAAACCAATTTCATTTGCTCTCAATCGGGCGGCTCCGACAAACATCAACGATAGCATGACTCCGAATCCGAGCGCAAGCAACGTAGCGCCGGTCATGAACGAGATGACGGTGGTTGCCAAGATTGTCGTCACTAAGAACATCAGCGTGATGACTGGCTGATGATGAATGTCGCCGATTTCCAAATCGTGACGCGCAGATGTGCTCCAGTTTTTGGAACGCTTTCGTTGCTTTTCTGCGAGGTCAAGCAATTCGGTGTCAATCAACCGCAGCGTCGTCCGCGTATCTTCCTGCTCGGAATCTTCCAAGTCTGGGATGGATTCTGCGGCCAGTTCAACAATTTCGCCTTGTTCCACGGTGGACGAGGTTGCGATGAACGCTTCCATCCGCTCCCTCTTTTCTTGGATTCGAGCCAGTCGATTGTCCCGCTTTGCAAGGGCGCGCAAACCGGCTCGGAATTCTCCTTGAATCGCCAAGTACACACCAGATCCGACAAAGGCGAGGATTGCAGCTAGAATGACCACGGAAAGATTGAGCACGGTCCCCGCCAGTCCCATTGTAACGATCAGGCCGAGTGCTGCAAAGGCAGGAGGTAACAATTTTTCGAGGGTTGCAGCCCGGTTCAAGTACAGCACCAATGCAACGAGCCCAACACAACTCAACACGACTAGATTTGCTTCAGGTGAGAGCATGGACTCAGCCCCAGTTAATTCAATATTGGTCACGGGCTCAAGACTGATGACGATGTAAAAAGCACTCAAGAAACCAAGCATCAGGGTGAGCAGGCGGCCAGGTAATGCTTCAGCGATTTCGAGATCCGCCAAACTCGCACCTTCCTTCTTTCGTCGGTCGGTCGCCAGAAGCATCAATCCACATGAAGCAACGAGGATCATGGCCCAGAATGCAGATTGCCCGTACTGCCAAACCAGAATCAGCGCGAAAACACCCCACACCGTCATCAAACTTCGTGGCTTACCCATGTGCCTTCCGCGCCAAACCATGAGGGCGTGACCAAAGAGCAGTATGCCCATCACACCCAACATGCCAGGCATTGGCAAACTGCCAGGGCGCGCAACGGCCCACACCACGAAAACAGAAAGAACGAAACTCAAATTCCATAATTTGGCGAATCCAGAGTCTCTGAACCGAGCTCCAATTTCTGAGGCACCTGCAAGACGGGCAGCGAGGTTCAATCCCGTCTCTCCTTGATGGACATTCACGCTTATTTGTTGGACAACCAGCACGCTCATCCACAGCGCAAGGTCCACTTCATTGAGGACGATGGGAATGAGGTCCATTGAGACAATTCGGGATTCAGCATCGGTTGCAAACAACATCAACCAAATCCATGGCGCCAGCACAGCAGTACCGGCAATTGACGGTGAGTCCCGTTGCACTGCAAGCCATGAGAGGCCAATCCAAACAACCGCTTGCGAGACGAGCAACAACCTTCCATTGCCATCCACTTCTCCCGCAGGAATCAGTAGGGTAAGCAGGATCACAATCACCCCGCCCCCCATCCACAGCACGTGGTCAGAAACTGAAGTTTGATTCTGTAACAAAGCTGCAGCGGTACAGGTGGCGGTGATGGCTGCATAGAGGCTATACGGGCTTAGACTTCCCAAAAAGGCTGTATCAAAAGCTCCAGATTCAAGCAAGGAAAGGCCGACCAGCATCACTGGGGCAGGGTAGAGGACAAACGGCGCTAACTGTTTGATGTGTACGCCGCGCACAACGAGGTACGAGGCACTGAACGCCGAAACCAACAGCAGCAACTGGGCCAAGGCATAACCTGTCTCCAGGCGATGGGCGGCAATGGCGAAGAGGGCTCCAATCATACCAAGGCCGACCGAAACGCTCCACAACGCGGGCTTCCCGAGTCCGAGCGCTTCAAGCGCACTTGAGAACCAATTTTCAGCACGAACGAATGAAGCGGCAACAACGGCGTTGGTGGCCGTCACACCTGCCATCAAAAGGAAGAGAAGCAAATCGTCTTCGAACGGAACGAGGTTGACTCCGAAGAAATTCCAATGATCAGACAATGCGTGGACGCCGACCCATAGATAGGAAGAAGCAATCCCTAGACTCGCAAGGTTGCCCGATGTTCGCATGAAGGCAAGCCCGTGCATCAAGAGGGTACCAAGGCCGATCATGACCGCAACACCCCACTGCCCGTAGAGTGCGCCAGCGGCGCTTCCAACGACCAAAAGAACCAGAGTTGCTTGAGCAGCAATAGCGTCTTCATTATGCCGTTGAGCGATCAATATGTTTCCTGAAATGACTGCTAAGAGGGCTACACCGAGCGTTTCGCTCGCTCCAAGGGGCGAGGCATCAAACCAACCCCAATGCCATGCATCCAGCGCAAGTCCGTAGAATAATTTCATCGAAATGATGACCCAAGTTACGCCTAACAACCGCATGCTGGGTCGAGGGATCCAACGCTCTCCCAAATACAGGCCAAGCAAGCCCATTGACATCAGTCCAAGTCCGCTTGGAACTGGGGGGAGCACTGTTCCAACCACGGCGCCAATGGCAGACCATACTGTTACCATGGCGACCAAAAGACCGAGACTTAGCCTTCGCTCTCCATGGACGGCGAGGTCTTCAACACTGTCCAATTCTGGTGCATTGGCGACCGTTCCATCGCGCAGAACCGCACCTGGCCCACGTTCGCTTTCTTGACCGGTGCTGAACATCGAAGCGATCTCACCAACCGCTTCATCGACTTCCTCTCGCCTGATCTCAGGCGCAGGTTGAGCGACTTCCTCCTCTTGTTCGACCATAAAAGAAGACAAATCAATGCCCTTTGCCTTCTGAAACTCCCGTTTGCGCAACACATCGTCGCGCGGGGGAACCGGGGGTTCCCCGTCCTCAGGGGCATCAGCCATGCCCCGTGCTTCTCTGCGCCCCCTTGAATGCTTTCTCGCCACCGGTGAGGCTGGCCGCCAATTCCACCAGAAATTCTCGTGTCCGAGAGCCAAATCGAAGTGCGCCGCCACACTTCATCACCCCTGATTGCAGGGGCTTCACAGAACTCTTAGCCAAAAGGGACAAAGAGGGCCTGTTTAACCCAGCGCCATGGCCGAAGCCCACGGGACTCCTACAGGGGACCTCTCTTCGTATGGAATCACCCCCTCTGGGGATGTCTACTGGAACCAAGACGCACCGAGCCTGATCGAACTTTCTGTCGCTCGAGGCGAAGGAACCTACAGCGCTCACAAGGCCCTTGTGACTGAGACCGGAGAACGCACTGGCCGCTCACCAAACGACAAATTCATCGTCGATGAAGCGTCCACATCCGAAGACATCAACTGGGGCGACGTCAACGTTTCAACAGACCTTGATACCTTTGTTCGCATGCGAGCCAAGGTGGTCGAGCACCTCTCAGCCCAACCAAGCCTCTTCGTTCAAGACCTCTACTGCGGCGCAGATTTCAGCGAAGCCCTGCCAATCCGAGTCGTCAACCAAAACGCATGGCACAACGCCTTTGCTCGAAACATGTTCATCCGTCCAAGCGCTGAACAACTTGAGCACCATAACCCGGAGTTCACCGTCCTCCACGCACCTCACTTTGAGGCAAGTCCTGAAGACGGCCTCAATTCCCACTGCTTCGTCATCGTCAACTATGCAGCGAAGGAAGTCATCATCGGCGGCACACGGTACGCTGGAGAAATCAAGAAGTCGATTTTCTCGGTGATGAACCTGATTTTGCCAAAGAAAGGCATCCTCCCAATGCACTGCTCTGCCAACACCAACGGGGAAAACACAGCGATTTTCTTCGGCCTATCGGGCACTGGAAAAACAACCCTCTCCGCAGATCCCAAGCGCGCCCTCATTGGCGATGATGAGCATGGATGGGGTTCGAATGGTGTCTTCAACTTCGAAGGCGGATGTTACGCCAAACTCATCGATCTATCAGAAGAAGACGAACCTGCCATCTTTGGCACCACCCGTAAGTTCGGCACCGTGCTTGAAAACATCGTCATGGACGAAAACGGAGTTCCTGACTTTACCGACACCAGCAAGACTCAGAACACGCGGGGCTCTTACCCCATCGAATTCATCGATAACCGCACACCGGATTCCAAAGGCGGTCACCCACAAAATGTGATTTTCCTGACCTGTGATGCGTTTGGTGTTCTTCCACCAATTTCTCGTCTCACCCCAGACCAAGCAGCTTACCACTTCATTTCCGGCTACACTGCAAAGGTCGCAGGAACAGAAATCGGAGTGAAAGAGCCACAAGCAACATTCTCTGCGTGCTTTGGTGAACCATTTATGCCAATGCACCCCGGTGTTTACGCAGACTTGCTTTCCGCAAAAATGGCAGAACATGGCGCTACTGCTTGGCTCATCAACACGGGATGGTCTGGTGGCGCTTACGGTGTTGGAAGCCGCATGAAAATCCGCCACACTCGAGCCATGCTCAACGCCGCTCTTGACGGCGATCTCGATGGAGTCGAGTTTGTCAAGGACGACCGGTTTGGATTTGAAGTTCCTGTGGAATGCCCGAATGTTCCTTCCGAGGTTCTCCAGCCGAGAAGCACCTGGGTTGACAAATCGGAATACGATTCAACAGCCGATAAATTGGCCAGCATGTTCAACGACAACTTCGCTCGCTACGCACAAGGTGTATCAGAAGCGGTCAACAGTTCAGCGCCTACGCCAAATGCGTGATCACAAAAAGTCACTCAGCGAGAGTTGTTTTGCCCGATCGTTGTTGAACAATGAATCAACGCTATCAGCGAGCCATTCCACATTTTGTTTGGTGTAATTGTCCACGCCATAGGTCGCCATAACGTGCTTTGTCACCTTGATGTATTTTCGAACGGCACCTTCGGACACCGTCAATGCTAGGTTTCCTCCACACAAACCGCCCTCAGACTTTGCCACGCCGACCCTCGCCAATCCTTGGCCGGAGGCTTTCTTCGGTTGGATGCAACTGCCAGCAATCGGCATTCTTCGATACGAATGGGCGCACTTTAGGCACCGAACCTTTTGCCGTGCGTATGCGTTCATGTTCCCCCGTAAATCTGGTAGGAAGTGGGAACGAACCACGCTGGAAGCAACGGTGCGCACATCCACTCCACGGAGGCGGTGGCCAAGATCCAACTGACCGTTCATTTTGTCGATCATGGTATCGAGCGTTTTGTAGGCTGAAAGAGCAGGGCCCGCATCGATGGCATCGCAATCGTGAGTGTAGCCGTACCCGCGTACCGCGGCAACACTGCCGAGGCGGCGCTCGACGAAATCCATCCGTTCAGCGATTGTTTTTGGGTGAGGTTGACTCAAAGTCGTCTCGTAGAAATCACGCTCATAGAACCAACCGGAGTCCACGTTGAGCGCTTCCTTGTCGACTTCAGTGGGGTTTAATCTCGTGGTAAGAACCAACGGTGCGTCCATCAAACCGCCCCGGTTAGCAGGCAAGATTTCTCTGCTGAAATTCAAAAGGCCATCCATGAGCAACATGATTGCGTCCTCGTCTCCGTCGCAGTTTCGACGCTTTGCAGCATGGAATAACGGGTGAGCGTATCCTCCAGAGCAGTCTGCCCAACCAATGATTCGACTCAACACCCCGCCAGAGGTGTGCGGCGCCAGAGCGCAAATGAGGTGCCCAACGAGGTCGTCGGGCGTGTTGACGTTGTAATATGGCTCCATTCCATAAAAGCGAACAAGAAGGTCATCGATGAATTTAGCCGTGCGGACGAAGAATTCACCAGCATTCTTTGCAACAATGAAGTCTTGAGGAAAGATTTCTAGCATTTGCTCGTCGTTTTGAAGGGGCTCCCCCTCAACATCGTGGGTGTAACCGAGCGATTCTATGGTTTGCCACGAAACGCCAATTTCACGCGGCGTAAAATGGGTCACAGGGACGTCACTCATGTCGAAACGAACCGTACCATCTCGGAAGACTGGCAATTCAAATTTAGCCCTCAACAACCCTTTTTCAATCGCTTCGGGCGTCTGATCCCTCGAAGCGATTTTCTTCATGCACTTTACAGAGCGAGGGATTCGGTCGATTCCGAGACGAATCCGAGCGTCTTCCAAAATCGTATCCAGGCGAACGGATTGGATTTCTCCTCTCCGCCTTCGATTGTTGTTTTCAGAAGCACGCATAGCGGTTCTTCCTCTGCAATTTTCACCAACGCGCTCTTCACCCCGCTCATCCAAAAGCCGGTGGTGGCACACGACAAAAGGCGATTCTTTACCGCACTTGGAACACACACGCCGGCCCATTTGGACGCGGATGGTTTGTTTTTCAGCAGCGATGGCCATCAATCGCTGATTCCCACCGGTCAAATCGATTGGGAAAAGGGCGTGAGTCATTGGATTCATGATTCTGGGTGCTGCTTTCTCAGGCCGACCCATACGGCAACCAACTCGAACAGGGGCCGAGTGCTCCCAGCGCAGATCAGATATTTTCCGAACCTGCATAAGAATGCCATCGACGGCGTGATCGTCTTCGTTGATCTGAGCAGCAAGGTATTGCTGCGGGTCTTCAGGTCCGGGGTCGGGCACTTGCTCTGCCGCTTCTCTGCCGACTTGGTCGGTCTCGGCGATCCCTAGGCCGCGCTGGCGCGCATCGGTTTCAGCAGCGATTCGAACGGTTGCTCTCGCCTCTTTGAGCTCACTCAGCCGTTGCCGTTCAGCCGTCAAGATGATGTGAGCGCTGCGCAATTCTTCTATTCTCGAGGTGAACCTTGCCGCAGCATCGACAATTCGCAATGGCTTGTCACCATCGAAGCTGTACCCAAAACCTTCCAGAACAGCAGGCCAACCGGATGTGACAATCAAATCATCACCATCGTGATGGTGGCCAAGGCCGAGGATCATTGCTGTACCCTTGGCAAAGCCATGTTGAATCAAGGGCCACGCCTCTGGGATTTCTCCACCGAACAGGGGCTCAACGGGGCGCAAATCAGGTCCACAAATGTCGTAGCCTTCGAAGCCTGAAATGACTTCAGGCCGCAACACATCCATGGCTTCAGCCCTCCAACCTTTGACGCCATCGACAATCCGTAATTGCCGCGATTCAGGGCGCGGAAGGGCGTCTAAACCGGTCTCGATGGTCGCTTTCTGACCGCGAGTGGTTCCATGTGGCTCGATGCTGCTGCCCTCAATCATCGATAAGGCACCAGGCACCCATTCCAATGGCAGATCTTTGAACCAAGGATTGTGAGGGGGTGGAAGCGATGTTCTGTATTTCTGAGCTATCGCCTTGGCTTGGTCCCAAGTTGGGCGCAGTTGGCGAAGATAGCCATGCCACCTCCTTCTGTTGTGGAATTGAACATCAGGGTCCTGCGCATCCTCGGGATGGATCCCGGGTACGCCTTGAGGCGCATCCTCACGTTGAAGATTCATCATCCCAAGGGCGTTCATCACTTCCTCTTCTGTGGCCAATTCTTCGAGCAGGTCGCTTGCCCACCAGTCGTCACAGTAGCCCGCCGGGACGAGGTTTTTGTTGTTCTCCATGAATTCCCCATAGCCCAAAACAAGTTCGCCATTATCCCAAACTGAACCAACTTTCGAACGGATTAAAGAAAAACTGGCGGCATCATCTAAGCGCATGAATCGCCCGTCCCTCAGCACCACCCAAGGCCCCTCTGTGTGGTCTGAAGGCGTGATGGCGCAGGCTTTGCCGGGCCGTTCGATTTTCATTTGAGTTCCAATTGTGATGAAGTCATCCATGGCTAACATCGATGCGGTATTGGTTGATGCCGCAGCAAGCCCGGACGGACGGGCCCGTCCGTACCTTAAGCGGAAACCACCGGCTTCGAGTGGCGCGCCAAAGACTGGACGGCCAGCGATGATGTCCTTCATGAATTTGGTAATGGTTGGAACCTTTCGGGACTTGAATTTCGGCCCATCACCGTCATCGTCCTTTTCCTTGCCACGGGCTGCAAATTTCGAAATGAAATCCCATCCAGGCACGTTTAATCGTTCGGTGTGCTTCTGAATTTTGGGTGCCTTCAAACACATCCCTTCACCAATGACCAGCAAGACACCACCGCGGATTCTCGGCTCGTCGATGTTGCGGACACGGCCATACCCGGCGCATTCAATGCGCTCTGTCGACTCGCCGTTGATCATGATTGGGCAAGCTCGCACAATCTCATCGATTTCGGCCGGCGAGGGCCGGTATTGGAGGTTGCCGCGATAGAGCCCGAATTCTTCCTTGACTCGCTCCACCTCGGGATCTGTTGGTTGATAGTGCCCAATGTTGAGTTCTCGACGGATCATGTCGGCGATCAAGACGGCAAGCGCTTGAGCCGTACCGCCAGCAGCCCGAATCGGTCCAGCAAAGTGCACGGATACGAACTGTGACCCATCGATGTTGTTGAGCAAACGAACTTCACTGATGCCTTCGAGAGGCGCCACCAGGACAGCTTCAGTGAGGACTGCAAGGCCAACACGAAGACCGACATCGATTGCCGTGACCAAATCATAGCCTTTCTCTCGAAAGCCACGTGCGACCGATTGCGCCATCATGATCGATGTCGTTTCACGGTCGTGCTCAGCCAGTAACTGGCGGATATCGTCGGCCACCTCATACCCATCGAGGTGCTCGATGAGTAATTTCTCAGTCCGTCCGGCGAGGTCAGCAGCCCTCGGAATTTCAACGAATTCTTTGTGATCATAGCCCTTTTTGCGGGCTTTTTCAGCGATGATGTAGGCTTCGTCTGCCCGTTCATCGAGCCAGTGATGGTACCGAACCATTTCAGCCTCCAAACGAGAAACATCAACGCCAATCAAGGGGTCGTGGCCCCTGATTTGCCGTGGTGCACCTTCTGAAGACATAGCACTCCTGTGATGCTTGGCGGCGACCGTTTATGAGAGGCGCGCTCACATCACAATGAGAAAACAACAGCAATTGGGGAAGGAAAGTTCATTTCCATTGGTCCCGACCATTGAGCCATGACCGTCCACCCTTCCCTTCGAACACACGGCCGATGGCCTCGGTTGGTAGAACTGGTTCGCGACCTTGCTTTCATCGATGGAGGCAATGACGAAGCCTTTACGCTTGCAAGCGGCCGAACATCCCGCTGGTTTTTCGATACGAAGCCAGTGATGATGCACCCAGAATCCACTCATCTCTTGGGAGAAATGTTGAACCTCAGAATGGATGACATGGGCGCTGATTATGTTGGAGGGCTTGAACTGGGGGCTGTTCCTTTGACAGCAATTGCTGTTACAGCCTCATCTGCAGACCACCCCCGTCGAGGATTCATGGTTCGTAAGGAGCCGAAAGGGCGCGGTGGCAGGAAAACAAACAACCCCCCGGGGATTGAAGGCTGGCCTCTCGCCTCTGGCGGAGACATCGTCATTGTCGAAGACGTAACAACGACCGGCGGCTCAGCAATCAAAGCCGTTCAACGGATCCACGCTGATACCGAATGCAAGGTGGTTGGCGTGATCAGCATCGTTGACAGAGAGGAAGGCGCAGCAGAAGCCTTTGCATCAGCCGGCATCCATTTTGAGAGCATCATGACGCGATCCGATGTCGCCGGCCAATGAGGGCTTCACATGCCCACAACGCTCAATCCGATAACCGCCGTCAGTGACGGCCTCACTGAATCGGCCCCGGATTCCACGGCCCCCCAAGGCCTTGTTTTCTACCATGCCAGTGAAGGCAAACCTCTAGCCACGCCGTGGCAGGTTGCTCTGATTCGTTCACAGTTGCTTGCTCAAGCGGCACTTCCCGAAGGGATCCTCCTCGATTGCGCCTGTGGGAGTGGGATCCAATTGGCCGCCCATGCCTCGGTGCTCCAGCGTCCTGCTTTAGGAGTCGAACTTGATCCTAATCGAGCCCAAGCAAGTGCCGTTAATTTGCGAACAATTGCGGAACAGCGCAACGAGATGTCTGCGCCTTGGCTAACACGGAGCCGAATTATGATTGGTGACGGCCGTGCAGGCGCCGAAATCATGTCTGAATTGCAAGGTGAATTGGGGAGTTTAGCCTCGGACAAAATCGCTCTTCTGCACCTCGACCCAGCCCGCCCGCGAAACAGCAGAACACACGGCCTCGATGAGATGCAACCACGCCTCGATGAGGTGTTCGCGGGTTGGCAACCGTTCCTCCAAGAAGGACGGAATGGCCCATCCTTGTTGCTTGACCTTTCACCCCGCCTCACCCATGACCAGCGCCTCGAAGTGGAGGCACTTGTCGACTTGACATGGCCCGGCCTTCAACGCACTTGGGTCTGGACTTCACGTGGAAGGGGGAGGGTTGACCGCCTGGCATTGTGGCTTGGGAGCGCAGCGTCCGAAGGCATCGCTCGTCGCTTTGTCCGAGTCCCACCAACCCTTGGGGACCAACCAACGCTGGTCAACGGGGGACGCCGTCTTTTGCATGGTGCTGGCCACCCAATCGCAGTCAACCGTCCACCGCGGCGGGGTGAGCGAATCAGCATCCTCGATGCTGCCTTGGTCGAGAGTGGATTGGCCGAAGATTGGCTCAAGACGGTTTCAAAGGAGGAGTCAATCGCCTGGGGCGTTGTTGAAGGGCGCCGGCCACAAATTCACCACACCCATCCACTGAGGCTTGATGCGCCACAGGATCGCTTGCTGGTGCAGGCCACAGGCCGGGTTGTGGCATTGGCGAGAATGCCACTTGAATTGGGCCATGTGGACCAACTGGTCGAGGTCCTCCTCGAACACGACATTGCTCGCCTCACCGTGAGGGCCTCAGTCGCACCAGAAATTCAACCAAAGCTCCAAGGAGCCATCGACCGACAACTTGGCCGGAGGCATGGCCGGCGCGATGCATTTTTGGTCCAGCAACCGGGCGATGAAATGTTGCTTATTTGCGTGTCAGAATGAACCCATTCTCGCTAGAGGCTATTTTCCACTCATGAAAAGTGGAAATCTCGCTCTCAGCGTCGCGATGAACGCGTCGCGGTCTTGATATAGGGGAGGTTGGTCCGAAACCTGCTTGACACTATGTGTTGAGCATAAAGGTGAACCAACATGGCACGACCGAAAGAAGAGGAGTTGGGAGAAGATTTCTCGTACATTCTACGAATGGCAGATACCGATATGGATGGTCTAAAGACCCTTTCAACAGCATTGACCTCGGTCAAAGGCGTCGGTGCACGCACAGCAGTTCAGATCTGCAAAAACACCGGATTCTCACCTTCTTCCCTCGCCGGCCACCTTTCCGTCGAAGAACAAGAAACACTCCGATTGGCCATTGAAGGCTATGCTGAGACCGTCCCATTGTGGATGCTCAACCGCCAGCGAGATCTTGAGACTGGAGACGAACTCCACCTCACCGGTCAACAGGTGACTCTAACACTCAAAGACGACATCGACCGTCTTCGAACCATGAAGTGCTACCGTGGTGTTCGCCACGCAAGCGGAAACAAGGTTCGTGGACAGCGCGGCCGGTCCAACGGTCGTGGCGGCCTAACGCTTGGTGTACAGCGAAGTAAGTGATTTGGAGGGATGATGAATGGGAGAACCAAAGTTTGCACGTCCTAAGTTCGACACACCTTCCCACCCGTGGAAGGCAGAACGCATCGAAGAAGAACACGCGATTCAGAAGAATCACGGCCTCAAGAACATGCGAGAGATTTGGAAGTCCAAGTCCCAACTTCGCCGACATCGACGTCAAGCAATGCGCTTGATCGGAATGGCAGACGACGGAATCTCCCACTCCCAGCGCGAGAAAGACGACTTGATTCGTTCTCTTCACGGCAAAGGATTGATTGCTTCAGATGCGTCACTTGACGACATTCTTTCGCTCGGCACCGAGGACATCCTCAACCGCCGACTTCAGGCACAAGTCTACTACAAGGGTCTTGCATCAACCATGAAGCAAGCTCGGCAACTCGTGACCCACGGGCACATCTGCGTTGGAGACCAAAAGGTCACTATCCCATCATACCCTGTGAGCCGGGATGAAGAAGAACTCATCAAGTACCACGTGTCCTCTGATTTGAACGATCCTGAGCACCAAATTCGAAAGGCCATTGACGGACGAGCCTCCTCTGCAGAATACGCAGTCGAAGACGAAGAAGTCGACCCAGAGGCAACAGCTGAGTTCGCTACCGAAGTGAAGGAAGCAGCAGCAGAAGCACCTTCTGCTGAAGACGCTGGAGGTGACGAGTGATGACACGACGTGCAATTATCAACATCTTCAGTTCCTACAACAACATCCTCATGACAGCAACCGATTTGACCGGTGCTGAAACCATCACGACCTGCTCCGGCGGTCAAGTGGTCAAGTCCTCTAAGGACAGCGGTGGCCAATTCGCAGCAACCCGTGCTGCAGAAAAAATGGCTGATGCACTCAAGGAAAAGGAATTCACACAATTGATCATCAAGTACCGAGCACCAGGAGGCAACTTGTCCAACAACACAGGTCCAGGCGCTCAGGCAGCCATCCGTGCACTCACCCGTGCCGGTATGACCATCACACGAATCGAAGACGTGACGCCAATCGCTCACGACGGTACCAAGAAGAAGGGTGGCCGCCGTGGCCGCCGTGTCTGATAGTGAAGGTGAAAAGATGGACGCAAAGATTGTTGATGGCTGGCCACAAGGGAATGCAATCCGCATTCTCCTTACCAATACCGACGCTGCACAAGTGAATGCAATTCGCCGTGCGCTGATTGCAGATGTCCCAAAATTGGCCATCAACCGCGTTGACTTTTCTCAAGGCGTGAACCAAGATAACAAGGGCGAAGTCCTCGAATCGGTCAACGTTCTCCCAGATGAAATTCTTGCTCACCGACTGGCAATGATTCCAATCCCAACCTTCCCTGAAGAAGGCATCCATTTCTCTGACGCATGCCCAAACTGCATCGACCTGGCTGAAGAATCCAAGGGTTGCCCTTCCTGCCAAGTGCTCTACTCGCTCTCAGCACGTGGACCAACAGCAGACGCTGAGGAAGATTACAAGACCGTTTACGCCGGAGACCTCACTACGATTTCCGACCAAATGTTCGACATCCGTGACGAACACAAGCGAATCCCATTGACCATCCTCTCCAAGGGGCAATTCCTCGAATTCTACGCCTTTGCAACGCTTGGCCGAGGCCGAGACCATGCAAAGTGGGCCGCTGCTGCAGCCATTGGTTTCCGCCCACAGCGAACCGCTAAACTCAACAAACCCAAGAAAGCAGGAGTTCTTTTCGATCTTGGTTTGAAGACAACTGATGGAAAGGCAATCGACGCCAAATTATTCGGCAAGGACAAAACCATCACCGACGTCAATCACGTGATCGACCTCGAATCCGCCCTCCACCAAGTTGGGCCGGGAACAAACCGCGACGGCGACTTTGATGACGCCATCACCCTCGAAGAAGTTGAGAACGCTTACGTGTTCTCCTTCGAAACCGATGGAAGCCTCACTCCTGAGCAAGCATTCAACGGTGCAATGAGTGAACTCAGTGCTCGCTTCGAGAACCTCACTGAAGACATTGAGCGAGCCTTCGCTTGAGTTCGAAGCCAACAGCCACAGAATCCCTCTATCCGAGGTTTCATAATGGAGCATGACTGCCGTTTTTTTATGCAGAACGCCCGTAGCGCAGCCCTTTGCCTCACCTCGCTGTTCCTGATTGCATCCATGATGCCATTTGCAGCAGCTATTGCCACGTTCGAAGAACCCACTCTGAAAATCGATGATTCGGAGAACCACGAGTCCCAACAACCACCGGCAATCAAGAATTTGATTGGTCAAAAAGCGTTTGAAGATGCAACGCCAAAAACCAGTTCATCAAGCGGACGCGCAGCGTGCCCAAGCCCCTCAAGTCTCCAATCTGATGGAGGTTCAAATGGCGATGCAGGCGCAGATGCAAACACTTCCCGAAGCCTTGGGACGAATCCTAATTCCGGAGCAACAGGCACTCAAGGGTGTGTAGATGCAACAGATACCGATGATTGGTACACAGTCACGACCACTGCTGGAAAGGATGTCGATGTGGAACTCGTTGTCCCAACTGGAGCAGATTTCGACCTCTATTTGGTGGATTCAACAGGCAATGAATACGATTACGCCTGGTCAGAATATGACGACCCGTTGGAAAAAGTAAGCACAGGCGGTACCAGTTTCTCTGGCGTTGCGAGTACCTTTTACATCAACGTTCGAGCCTATTCTGGCGACGGCCAATACACGTTAAGGACATGGACAAACAACACTCCTCCAAAACCCGACCTTACGATCACCTCCATCACTGAACCCGTCAGTGGGCAGGCAGGGGCTACGGTCAGCGTCACCTATGTTGTTGAAAACATCTACAACACCACATCCGATTCCTTTGAAGTTCAATTCATTCTTTCGACAGATCAGACTTACGATTTTCTTGATGAATTGATCGATGCATCCGAGGGTGAAGCGGCTCTGGCTGAAAACACCAGTCGGACCACAACAACCAATGTTCAACTGCCATCTAATTTGGCGAATGGAACCTATTATTGGCTCCTCTTCGTTGATGGCTATGACAATGTCACGGAACATAATGAATCAAACAATTTCTTGGCGTCTGACGGCGTTATGCTTGTCGGGGAATCGTGTGATGACCTTCACCCGAATGGCGTTGACGACGCGGGTCTTGGTGCAGATGCGCCTAACAACGAGTCAGCAGCATCAACTTCGATGGGCCAGAACGTGACCGACTCCTACACCGGTTGTATTGATGGCATTGAAGGCAACGATGTGTTTTCTTTCGATGTTCCAGCCAATCACACCATTGAGGCACAAATCACACTCGACCAATCCGTTTTCTTTACGGTACGATTGACGGATGCGTCATCGACCAGCATTGATTACGTAGGCTCCCAAGGATTCGTAACCACCCTGGGGACCGATTATGACGGGATCGGAGGCGTGTACTTCGTCAACATCACTCGTTCGGGAACTGGCGTGAACTGGACGATGGACATCTGGACCAATTACTCCACTCCAAAAGCAAACCTCATCATCAACAGTGTTGAGCCTCAATCCTTGACCAGCAGCGCTGGTTCAACGGTCCTCGCAGACATTGAAATCAACAACACAGGCACCCTCCTTGCCCCTGCAAGCACACTCACAGCATGGCTTTCAGTCGACGGCGCTCTGTCCGATCTAGATTTGGAACTTGGTAACATCAGCATCCCCTCGCTGGACATCAACGAATCCCAAATGGTGCAATTTTCCGGGTCTGTGCCGGCAAGCGCACAGGGAGGAAATTACACCTTCATTGTCATGGCAGATTCAGACGAACTGATTGATGAAAAGTCCGAAGACGATAATGAAGCGTCTGCGAATGAAAGCATACTTGTCGATCAAAAAGCCACAGCTTGCCCGACCCAAAACGACGGAATGTCTGGGTCAGACGCAGGTGAGGATGAAACTGGAGCGGCCCTCTTAGGACAAGACGTTTCGATGACCATCACGGGATGCGTTCACAAGGATGTCGATGATGCAGATTGGTTCGAAGTGACCGTTTCACCCGGCCTCAATCTCACAGTGACTCTCGTGAATTCACCAGATCAGGACGCTGATGTGTACTTGCGTGACAGCGCGGGAGAATGGTTTGATCGAGGATTCCTTAGCGGCTCAAACGATGAAACGGTAACCACAGAATCTTCGACAACATACGCAGGAGCAGGTGGAACCTTCTACATCAGCGTCGAAGCTTGGCTCTCTCTTGGGGTCTACACCCTGGTGATTGAAACTGAAGGTGTTGATCCGAACTCATTCAATTGTGGACAACAGAACGATGTAGGTCTGGGCCAAGACGCCCCTTCAGGAAACGGGATTAACATCGGCATTAATCCATCAATGGGTGGAGAAGGGTGCTTCTCAGGCTTGGATGAATCAGATATCTTTGCGTTTGCAATCAACAACAATGAAAACTTTGATTTTACCTTTGACGCAGACACGTCGCTACCTTTCACCGCCACGCTCCAAGACGCAGCAGGAAACCTCGTTGCCTATGCGGACAACACGAGCTACGGCATGGTGTTCCAATCGCTTGACACACCGTACGAGGGCCAAACCAAAGACTACACCATCATTGTCGACGCTGGTGGCGCAAGCGGGCTCTACAACATGTCCCTCAACATGGTTGGCTCTGCCCCAGCGGATGTTGGAATTGAAACCCTCGTCTGCCCAGTAAACCACACCTCGGGGGAAGAAGTACAGGTGTCTTGGGAATTGATCAGTCTGCGAGGCCCAGCAAACAATGCTACCATCGTCATCCACGTTGACCTTCTTGACGCAAACGGCTCTGAAATCGCCCGCATGGTGACCACACAAGCGAATGTTACAACTCAAGGCAACATCACCTTTGGCGCAGATTCAGAATTTTACACCACTCCTGATGAGGCTTCAACAGGAATGTACTCGTGCCAAATCACCATCGATGTCAACGATGACCTTGCTGAAGGAAATGAAGAAAACAACGTCATGATTGGTGATGCGTTCATGATTCAAAATGAGGAAGAATTGTGGGCCAACGACGTCGATCGTGACGGCTTCAACACAACGGACACTGGCGATGGCATCGTCGATGATTGCCCAACCACCTTTGGTGAATCCAGCATCGACCGCTATGGCTGTGCAGACATCGATGAAGACGGCGTTTCGAACCTCAACGATTTCTGGCCCCTCGATGATTCACAGGCGCTCGACACCGATCTCGACTCCTTCGGCGATAATCCACTTGGCACTGATGGCGACCAATGCCCAGATGTGCCCGGGGTCGCCAACGGAGAAGGCGGCGACGGTTGCCCAGCAGCTGTTGTGGACGAAGATGGTGACGGTGTGAATGACGCACAGGATGCTTGTCTAGGAACTCCAACCGGAACTGCGGTTGGAGCAGATGGGTGTGAAATCCAAGACGACGGCACCACTCCAGTTGACAACGGCACAGACAATCAATCCACTGGTGGAGAAAACAACACAACGCTACCGGGCGACGATGGCAACATCGACGATGACACCGTCGATGATTCAGATGAAACTGCAGGCCCTGCTGATGTTCAATCCGATTCTGAACTCTTTGGGATGTCACCAATGGTCGTGTACGGCATCGCAGGTCTTGTGATTGTGTCTCTGCTTTCCATGCTCCTCTTGAGAGGGCGTTCGAAGGGGCCAACAAGCGCGTTCGCAGCACAAGAAAAGGCGTATGATGCAGCCACACTTCCAGCATCAGATCCAACGATTACTGCAGAGCAATTGGCCTATGAGCAGCAACTGCTTGCCTCTGGCTACCCAGCGGATTATGCCCGTGCTTACGCTGACCAACACTTCCGCCCCTGGTTGAAAAACTGAGCAACAACCAACCTGCATACAGGCGAATGCTCATGACCCCCCGGGCCTTCGTTGAGCCATGCACGCCATTATGGAGACCAGCGCAGGAGCCATCACCATCGAACTTTACCACGGAAATGCACCCGATACGGTTGCAAATTTCGTCCGTCTTGTTGAAATGGGCCACTATGACGGCCTTCACTTCCATCGTGTGATTGAAGACTTCATGATTCAAGGCGGTTGCCCACATTCCAAGGACCCAATGTCCCGCCGTGCAGGAACTGGTGGACCAGGTTGGAACATCCCTTGCGAACCATCAGCTCTTCGATTGAAGCACGATAAGCCGGGAATTTTCTCCATGGCGAACGCAGGAAAAAACACCGGTGGGTCACAGTTCTTCCTGACCACAGTAGCAACTCCTTGGCTGAACGGGAACCACGCTGTCTTCGGCGAAGTTTCAGAAGGCATGGACGTTGTCAAAGCCATTGAAGGCTGCAAAAAACTCCCTGGCGATCGCCCGGCAGAGCCTCAAAAGATCATCAAGGTCTCCATCGTTGAGTGAGGTGAAGCAATGGCCATTCTGGCCCTTCACGGCGGCGCTGGCGGCGATGGCGAATGGAGAGGGATGACAGACCTCGATCCCCAACGCTTGGGTTGCATGCAGGCCATCCTCAATGATCTTGGCCCTCGGTTGGAATCGGGAGAATTATCTGCCCTTGAGGCCGTTACCCTTGCAGTGGAAGCGCTTGAAGATGAACCGCTATACAATGCTGGGCGCGGTTCAGTGCTCGCAGAAGATGAACGGATCTACATGGATGCGAGCATCATGCGGGGGGAAGACCAAGCCGCAGGATCCGTAGTCAATGTCGAACGCATCCGCCATCCAATCCGTGCAGCGAACTTGTTGTTGAAAAAAGGCTGGCCTGTGATGTTAAACGCTGGTGCGGCGGATAATTTCGCGCACGCCAACCACCTCGAACACGCCGAACAGACATGGCTCAAAACTGATTTGAGAACCGCCCAGTGGAAGAAATGGAAGAGTCAAAACTCTCGCCCTGGTTCAACCGACGAAGATGATTCCGCTGTTCTCGACCATGACCTTGATCCCGAAGAACAGGAAGGTATGGGCACGGTTGGTGCGGTAGCACTCGATGCTCATGGGCGCCTCGCAGCAGCGACTTCAACCGGAGGGATGACGGGAAAACCAGTTGGTAGAATTGGCGATACACCGATCATTGGTGCGGGCACTTGGTGCGATCAGACCGTTGCAGTGTCCTGTACCGGTGTTGGCGAGGCGTTCATCCGCACATGCGCGGCACACGAACTCGCCGTTCAATTGCGTCAACCTGACGCATCACTGCTCGAGGCTAGCCATCGGGTCCTAGAAATGGTCAACCCGATGGGCGGCAGGGGCGGATTGATCGCCGTTTCGGCTGATGGCCAAGTGGTCATGCCCTTCCAAACGATGCTCATGTACAGAGGGCTCTGGCACAATGGAGCACTCACCACAGGCATCGGCGAAGAAACTTATTCCGACTAAACAGCGTGCTGCAAGCCCTGTAAATTCTTTTTGAAACGGCAAACAGGAAATTATGCACTTTGCATCAATAACTATTCACCATGAGATTAGCGCCAGATGCCCAACACCGGCCAATGCATAACAGGCAACAAAGGGCATCAGTCGCAAATGGCTTGAACGGCGGACAACCGTACGAACGGTGAAGAAGTACCACCTCTACGGTTCACTATGGCCAATGTACGCATTGAGGCGGACACCATGGGCGAACTCGAAGTTCCTGCAGACAAATACTACGGTTGTCAAACAGCCCGTTCTCTGATTAATTTCGACATAGGTGAAGACACCATGCCCGCGGGCGTCATTCGAGCCTTTGGGATTTTGAAACAGGCTGCAGCCAAAACCAACGTAGCGCTAGAGCAACTTGACCCAGCCGTTGGCGATCTGATCATCGCTGCAGCACAAGAGGTCCTCGACGGCCACCTTAACGACCACTTTCCTTTGCGAATTTGGCAAACTGGAAGCGGCACACAATCCAACATGAACACGAACGAAGTCATTGCAAACCGTGCCATTGAGATGGCGGGCGGGGTTCTCGGCTCAAAATCCCCAGTTCATCCGAACGATCACGTGAACAGGGCTCAATCCTCAAACGACACCTTCCCAACCGCAATGCACATTGCAGCAGCGGAAGCCATCACCCACGAACTTCTACCGAGCGTTCGCGCACTTCGAAACGCATTGTCGGAAAAAGCAGAGGCGTGGAAAGACATCGTTAAGATTGGCAGGACGCATTTGATGGACGCAGTCCCTCTCACACTAGGGCAAGAAGTCTCAGGTTGGGTCGCTCAACTTGATGCAGATCTTCGACGAATTGATTTCGCTCTTGACGACTTGTTCGAACTCGCCCTTGGTGGAACAGCAGTCGGGACGGGACTCAACACCCATCCCCTATTTGCTCAAATGGTGGCCGATGAAATCGCTAACATCACTGGACTTACATTCTGCACAGCAGAGAATAAGTTCGCCCAACTCGCGGCACACGACGCAATTGTCGCCACTTCAGGCGCGCTCAACACGCTTGCAGTGTCCTTGATGAAGATTGCAAATGACGTTCGCTGGCTTGGTTCAGGCCCACGGTGCGGATTTGGCGAATTATCGCTTCCAGCGAATGAACCGGGTTCTTCGATTATGCCTGGCAAGGTCAATCCAACTCAGGCTGAAGCCATGACCATGGTCTGCGCTCAAGTGATGGGCAACCATACGGCCATCACCGTCGGTGGGAGCCAAGGGAATTTCGAACTGAATGTCTACAAGCCGATGATGATCCACAACCTCCTCCATTCCGTGCGATTGCTAACAGATTCGTGCCGTGCCTTCCGAACCAAGTGCGTGGAGGGCATGGAGCCCGTCGAATCAGCCATCGCCCATCACCTTGAGAACTCACTGATGTTGGTGACCGCCCTCAACAACCACATTGGGTATGATAAAGCTGCAAAAATTGCAAAGAACGCCCATGAGAAAGGCACAACATTGCGGGAATCAGCTCTCGAACTTGGCTACCTTACCAACGAGGAATTCGATGCTTGGGTCCGTCCTGAAGAGATGACAGGCCCTCGTTCGCCTCAATGACCACGTTCTCAGCGAGAACCTTCGATGAAGACGAAATTGACCATTGCTTGGAACAGCAGAAACCAGATTCCAACCATTGCAATCAGCGTAAAGCCGCCGGGATCGTCCCCTACAATGATGCCATGACCGATGAGTAAACCCGCAAATCCCAACAAAAAGAACACTCGATACACGATTTGAGTGAACACCCTTGTTTGAACCGACATGGCTTTCCACCCTGCGAAACCAAACCATCGACTAAGAAAACCAGTGTTCGCCTCGTCCTCTCGATCCATATTCATTCACCTCGTTGTTCAGTGACTGATTTTTTGAGCATAAACTCAATTTGGCCATTCACAGAACGCATGTTGTTTTCTGCCATTCGCCTTATTGCGTCGTGGAGTTTCGGATCAATCCTCAGTAAAATTTTCTTTTTTTCCACCCGAATGCCTCCTCATTTGTACAGATAAAAGATAATGCTCGCTATTTGCCCGAAAGAAATCAAGATCAATATTCCTTGTATGAGGTAGTAGGATCGGGGGTCTTCCTCCTTTGATTGCCAACCTTTCCCGCGAGCATACGCGCCACCTCTCACGAAATTGTACGTGACGTATGCGAGCAGGCAAACGGTGACAAAAATGGTCGGTACATGCCGAAAGAGTGCCGCCGTATCCACTTACGAACACCTCAAACGATCATATTCATTGATACAAAGTACCAGTGTTCACCACTGGCGTCGTATCCGTTTCTGAACAGAGCACAACCAGCAGATTACTCACCATGCTGGCCTTTTTGTCTTCATCGAGTTCGATGATGTTCTTTTGACTGAGTTGCTCTAGAGCAAGTTCAACCATGCCCACGGCTCCTTTGACGATCTCACTGCGGGCTGCAACAACTGCACTTGCTTGTTGACGGCGGAGCATGGCCTGCGCAATTTCTTGGGAGTAAGCTAGGTGGCTAATGCGTGCTTCAAGCACTTCAATACCGGCTCGCTTTAGGCGTTCTTCGACTGAAATTTGCAATTCCTGGGCGATGACTTCTTGATGGCTGGAAAGCGCAATTCCGCCAATATCCTTGTCTTCAATGATGTCGTATGGGTACTTTGTTGCCATGGCGCGCAATGCGGCTTCACTTTGAATTTGCACATAATCATGGTAATTATCCACTTCGAACAAAGCTTCGGCGGAATCGACGACTTTCCAGACGACAACAGCGGCGATTTCAATCGGATTTGCATTCACATCGTTGACCTTGAGTTTAGCGGACTCAAAATTACGAATTCGGAGTGAGATCTTTCGCTTCTCGTAGAGTGGATTGATCAACCAGTGAAATCCTTCTTCGTCGACGGTGCCGGAATACTTGCCAAAGAATTGGAGGGCTGCACCCTCATTTGGGTTGATGACGAGGTAACTGTTAAACATCAAGAACCATGCGAGCCCGATGGCGATTTGAAGTATAATTCCGATCGCAACGCCGACCCCCCCTCCAGCATAGAAGATGAATGTCAGAACGAAAAGAGCGGGAACGGCCAACCAGTGGATGGCAATTCCCAAGAAACCGTTCAGGGTATCTTTCGATACATCATTGAATCGTATCTCGTTGTCGGAGGGCTTGAGTTCTTGGCTGGTTGTCGCAGATTCCATGGGTAGGACCATTTCTTGCTATTGCCGTGATATCATAAAGATATCGGAATGGTTCAAGACCTCCGTCAATCGTTGTTTCCGCTAGGTTCAGCACCACTCAAACTTCTCGCGGACCTTTGAGCGAGGTTCCGAGATAGAATCCTGCACAATTCACCACGATGTCTGAAATTTTATTGCTGATCTCTTCGGTTGTAAACTCGTAAGGCAAAAACCATTCAAGAATTTCCCAACCGATTGAGAGGCCAAAAAAAAGCCCCCAACTCATTGGTATGAACCTACCAACAAAGGTCCATTGAACAAAATGGCCAAGGGACCACAAGTTCAGGAGCACCATGATGGGGCCAACACTTTTTGCCGTATAAACATGTGAAATCTGCTTTTTTCCGTCGCCAACAGTATAATATCTTGGAAATAAGTGGGTATTTTCATGAACATGCGTAAAACCGCACCTAGCTTGTTGCTGACCGCCCTCCTTTTGGCCGCCCTTGTCCCTGCTGGGCCTGTGGCTGCAACACCAACTGAAGCCTCCGAATTTTACTATGGTGTGGAATACGATTGGACCAGCGTCGACTCGGATCTCACCAACTTCACCGGCCTCGACATCCCAGAAATGCTCGGAGAAGTGATGGGCGCTGCAGACGATGCAGGACTAAACTTGGTTGTCGGCCAACTCCTCACCGGTTCTTCGAATGTGTACGTGCACCACTCAGAAGACATCACACCTCAAACCATTCAAGACATGGATGGCGAAGACGTGACCGTTTGGAGTCGAACCGATGAAGTCACACTTCGTCACGGCGTCTTGTTCGACGGCGTCTTGATGACCGATTGGATGGAACCTGCATCCTTCGGATCCAGCGATGATACATCCTTCGACATCGACGCTTCGACAAGCGGCGAACAAGTGTTGACCGTAGACATTGGCTACACCGAATACCTCGATGAAGACTACAACCTTGTCGGAGCGGACATGGCGTTCTCGATGGAAGTCTCCGTTTCAAACGACATTGAACTCGATGCTCTTTTCGAAGGCGGCGGTGAACAACTACCAATCGATTTCGACACCGGAATTTCGATGTCCTATGCCATCACAGAGTCGGCCACACAATGGCGCCTTGGATCCCCAAGCCCAATCTATGTTGAAATGTCGTCCAATGATTTCACCAACTGGTACTGCATGGAAGAGTGGGAAATGGACATGGGTATGCAAGCTGAAGTCGACGACGAGTCAGTGATCGACCATTGCGGCACGGTGTTCGGTACCTACACCGGAGCGCTCGACTACTCCTTTTCCCTCACCGGTATCCCAACCGAAGACATCGGCCTTGATGCAGGTGAACTTGACATTGAATTGTCAGACTCGATCACAGAATCTGGAACGTTTGAGGACACCATCACTGGTGATGAAATGGAGTTCTCCATGGGCGACTCCCTTACTGTCGATCTCGGCGATGGAGCAGGCCTCACAACATCGGTCAAAGCATGCACAAACTGCCCACCCGGCAACCCACTCATGTTCTTCATGATGGGTCAAGTGATCAGCGGAGCCAGCGAAGAATTCGCAGAATCAGTTGCAGAAGATGTGGCAGATGAACTCAGCGACAGCATCCTCAGTATCTTTGAAGGCGACGACGCTGAAGGCGAAGATTACGATGAGTATGAAAACCAATGGCAATGCGACAGCGGCGACCAATGGATCTACGAATGGGACCTCAACAACGGCTACGATGACTGCTACGACGGCTCTGATGAAATGGACATGAGCGGTTCCTGGAGCGCCTATGGCGACAACATTTACATGAATGTCAAGTTAGATGAGGAAATGCTTTCCTTCGATGAAGACGGCAAGATGTTCATGTGTACCGATGGGATGGAAATCAGTTGGGATCAAGTGAACGACTGGTCCAATGATTGTGCAAACAGCGAAGACGAAGACGCAGGCCGGTCCGAGGGTGACATGTTCACCTGCGACGACGGCACAGAAATCGAGTGGTATGCAGTCAACGATTACAATTCAGATTGCGCTACGGCAGAAGACGAAGGCGCAACGGGCCACTACACGGTCGAAGCAATTCTCACTGACGCTGCGGGCACCCCCCTCTCTCAGCAGGAAACCACCATGTGCGATGCAAATGGATGCGACACGAACATGGAATGGTTCTATGGCAACGTGGGCTTTGATACAGAAACCCTAAGCCCAACTGCATACGGAGAGCACACCTACTGCGTGAGCGGTATGGCCACAGATTCGAGTGACGGGAGTGTCGTCATGGAATTCTCAAGCATGTGCAACGACGAGTTTGTCGGTCCACAAATGGGTGGTAACATTTACACAGATGGAATGAACGTCGGATTCGATGCCTCCGTCTATGATTACGAAGAAAATGGCAATGCAACATTCACAGTGTCCATAATCGACCCAAGCGGCAACGACTTGTTCCTTGATACGAAGCCTATTGACGGCTCAGAGCAGGATTACAGCTTTGCTGACGATGTCGATGTCTTGGAAGTTGGCGAATACTGCGTGGAAATGCACATGACCCAAACAGGGGCATCTGAACCTTACCAAAGCTACACAGAGTGCGAACTCGTCGAAGAAGGCCAAGAACCAAGCGACAGAATCGTGGCCATCGTTGAAGCAATGGCAGACTCCGATCTTGGAGAGGTCCTCGAACAGTTTGAAATGAACCTTGAAGACCGACTTTCAGATGTTGCACCAACCGAATTCCCATACAACGACGGCATGTGGGCTCCAATGTGGAGTTCCGAGCACGCTGCAATGGTCGGCGTCGGTGTCTATGCAATGGACGACGATGGGGCCTACATCATGGCGGGCCCAGCAACACAAGGCTACTCTGACGACGCACCAGTCAAGATGAGCATCCGATACCTCACAGGCGTTCCAGCGAGCACCGCTGCTGATGAAGCAGAAGATGCGAACAGCATCGAGGACATCGTCAACGTCGAAGATCACGACCTTGGAGAAATTACAGAAGCACTTGAGGAAGCTGGTGTTGACACCGCAGAACTCGACTTGCCTGAAGGCAACACGGCTGACGACACCACCGAGGACGATACTCCACCGCAAACTGCAGAAGAACTTGCAGAAGAGGCGGGTCTCGTACCAGCCTTGTCGCCAATCTCTGTGATTGCAATCATTTCCCTTGCAGGTCTTGTTGCAGGTCGCCGAGGCAAAGAGGCTTGAATCAACACCTCAAGTACGATGAGCGGTAGGGAATACCATGTCCCTTCGACCACCACCCTCCCATGTAGGGACGGTTGTACGTGGTGCAGCGACGGTTCTGATTGTGATTCACATCATGATGTCTGCTTGGCTTGTGGTCCAGTTTGATGGACGTTACACCGAGGGCCGCCCTTCGCCCACCAACATCAAGGCCATTGTTGCGGTCGACGATGAACGGACACTCATCGACGTCAAAATGGAAAATTCAACTTCGTTTGTGTTGTACATGCTCACCCGAGATTACGAAGAACCGCCATCCAACGAAACGCCTTCAGATCCATCAGAACCATCGCCTTCGAATGCTGAAGAAGAACCAGAGGAACCAGAGGAACGCCTCAGCCAAGCTCGCCTTTTCACAAAGGCTTGTCTTGCCCTGATGGTTCTTACAGAATTGGCTATGTTGTTTGGTCTGCGATTCCGTAGCACTCTAAGGGGCGTTTCATGGACTGCTGTGCTGCTGTGTTTCCTTGTCGTGCTTCCTGGCGCCTATCTGACAGATTTGGCTGGCCCTGATGACGGTGAAGATTCGGCCGAGGACAATCAAAATTCAAACAATGATTTAGCAAACGAAACCTTTGTCGCTCAAACCGAAGAAGGCTCGATGGTCCATGGCACATCCGACATCAAACTGTCATTGGCCCCCCTCGGCGTTCACATCGATATGATGTTCAACGGCTATGATCTTGGGTTGGTTGAGAAAGCGAACCAATCAGCGGTTCGCGCTGAAGCGCCAGAACCGGGGAGCGAGGATGCCTCGTCGTGGGTTCAATTCGAATCGAGGCTTACGGCTAAGGCTGGAAAAAACATACAATCGCTGTTCATTCTTCCGGTGTTGTGGCTTGTCTTCCCCGCCATGAGCCTCAAAAAAGAGGACCCATCTGCAGAGGTTGCAGGTGATGAAGAGGCGTAATCAGGCAGAATCGCGTGCTTTACGGCACACTTCAACGAAGTTTTCGAACATCTCTTTGCCAAACTCAGAATCATTGACTTCAGGGTGGAACTGCAAACCAAACCGATCACCCTTCTCATTCTCCATGCCCTGCACTTTGCATGAATCGCTGCTTGCAGTGATGAAAAAACCTTCAGGCACTTCGTGAACTTCGTCGTTATGAGATTCCCAAACGGTTTGAGACACGTTTGTCCCAGCAAAAATTGTGCCTCCACCGTCGTGCAGGGTGATTTGCATGGCACCAAACTCAGGTTCCGGAGACTCCCGTGCATCACCTCCGTAGAATCTCGCCATGAATTGATGACCAGCACAGATGCCTAAAATCGGAACATCAAGTCCGAGATAGGCTCCACAGTTTCCCAGTTCACCAGTGAGTCCAACCCGCGCCGCCCCTCCGGAGAGAATGATGCCATCCACTTGCCGCATCTCCTCGACAGGCGTCATGTTCTCGATGATCTTGGTATCGACTTTGAGGTATCGTAGCATTCGCCATTCGCGGTGGGTCCATTGTCCACCGTTGTCAACTACATCGATGATGAGGGGTTGTTCGTCCATTGCACATCGCCTATGATTTGTGCTGTGTTGGTCGAACAACCATGAACATGCCGCCCTCTCTTCCTGTGAATGGGTTGATGATGTGAAGGCATCTGGGCTGTCTATGGTGCGCGCCCTGATCATTGGTGGCGGTTTGGCAGGACTGTCCGCAGCGCTCACAGCCACCAGTGCGGGCCATCACGTCGTTGCTCTAGAACGGGCCAAGCGAATCGGAGGAAGGGCAACCAGTCAACCGCTTGACGGTTTCTCAATCGGCTATGGCCCACACCTTTTGATGAAGAATGGGCCACTTCATACAATGACGAAAAAACTGAGCCGGGTCCGACTTGCAGCAATGCCTCTGCGCCCGCACAAAACCAAGGTTCTCGGGCACGGCTTGGTTCGACCAACCGGCAATGTTTCACAGGCTGTTCAGAACAAACGGGCGATAAGATCGCGCGATTTAACCAACCCGATTGCGAGAGGTGCCAATTTTATTTCCAATTGGGGCTTTGATGATATGAAACGTTTTGATTCATTCAACAAGGGCCAATTGCTCGTTAGCAATGAAGGGTGGGCGGGGCTCGTAGGGCGAATGGCCGCCGCACTGGATGAGGTTGGCGTGTTCATCGAATGCGGCTTGGAAGTCAGCAAAATCGAGCAAGGTAAAGCACACTTAAGCGATGGTCGGACGATTGAAACCGATGTGATTGTCTTGGCGTGTGGTGCGAAGGCTGCTCGCCGTCTCCTCTCGGGCGTGGACTCTGCGATGGCCGAAGAGCACTTTTCGAAACTTGAACGGACCACAGCCTCAACCATCGAGGTCGCTTTGGATTCAAAACCGATGGGGGAGCATCAAGCAGTGATCAATCTAGAAAGGAGCATGGCCATTCTCGATTACATACAGATTCAGCCTAAGTTGGGCCCTTCAGGGTCCCATCTTTCCGCCATTGCAGTCGGTGGGCTGGCGCAAGATGCAGGCCCGACAAGGTACGCCTCCGTTGAAGAACGGATGGAGGCCTTGGAATTGTTCTTGGATGAGCGCGCTTTAGGCTGGCGAAATCACATCGTGCAAGAAGGACGGCAAGCGAAAATCTCTCTCAATGAAGCATCCAATCACAAACTTCACCCCCTTGCTTTTGCCAAACACAACATTGTATTGGCCGGTGCGTGGGTGGAAAGCACACACACGCTCGCCGACGGAGCTGTTGAATCTGGCCAAAATGCGGGCCGTTTGATTTCAAAGATGCAAGGTTGAACACTTATTCACCGGCGGTTAAACCCCCTTCTATGCGCTTGGTATCTTGGAACGTGAACGGCATTCGGGCAGCCATAAGAAAAGGCATTGATGGCTACTTCACCTCAATCGATGCAGATGTTTGGATGCTTCAGGAAGTCCGGTGCCTTCCCGAACAATTGCCGAAGGGGTGGTCATGGCCCGAAGGCTTCGAAGTGCATCTTCATCCTGCAGAGAAGAAAGGCTACTCCGGCGTCGCAACCTTGAGTCGTCTTCCAATTTCTTCGATCACTCAAGGGATGGGCGGAATGGTTGATGCGAATGATTCTGAAGGGCGTATCCTCGTTTCAGTGCACGATGGCTTCACCTGCATCAACACCTATCTGCCAAGCGGCTCAAACAAAGAGGAACGCCAACAATTCAAAGAACGATGGATGGACGAATGGCGCTCTTTTTTGCGACCTTATCTCGATGACTCCAATCCTGTGATTGTCTGCGGTGATCTTAACATTGCACACACAGAAGACGACATCTGGAATCCGAAAGGGAACGCCAAATCGAGCGGGTTTCTCCCGCACGAGCGAGCATGGTTTACTGAGTTGTTGAACGATGGCTGGAGCGATGCATTCCGTGAGCATGTCGGTGAGGGTGAAAAATTGTATTCTTGGTGGTCAAATCGCGGCCAAGCGAGAGTGAAAGATCGAGGCTGGCGCATTGATTATTTTCTCCTCAACGAAGCGGCAGCAGCCCGTGTGAAAAGCGTGAGGATAGAGCGCCAAGGTGGACTTGATGTTTCGGATCACGCACCGGTTATCCTTGACCTCAAGGATTGATCATTCACCTTCAATATCGGCGAGGGCGACCATCAATTCATCAACAATATCCCGCAATTCTTGCAGGGACGTATGTTGAACTCGAATCGTCAGTGCAGCCGTTCCATCGGCTTCTGAGAGGGTGGCCTTACAGTGGGGGCGTGACGCTGCAGCAAGGTAGACTGTTCCAAGGGATGCATCGCCTGACCATTCAATGGTGACGGTATGCTCTTCGACCATAGAGCGGCCTTGGGGTGGACTCTTATGACGATGACTCAACGCAGAATCATGGCCAAGGACGACGCTGACCCGTTTGTTCTGGCGGGAACCGGGGGCGTCACGCTTGGCGAGGCTCGCACCAACCACGAAGGCCGGAAGGCCGTGTTGCTGTTGAGAGGCAATGAAGACGCCTCAGAATTTATTGCATTGGTGCAAACTATGGGCATCCAAATTGTGGAAACGCTCCATCAACCGGGTCACGAAGATCCACGCACGTACTTTGGTAAAGGGCGTCTCCAGGACGCTTCGGACGAACTGTCAATGAGGACCAAGGGCCATCCATGGACGGGCGTTGATTTGGTGCTTCTCCACGCCAACGCTAGCCCCCGACAACTGGTCGGGGTGAGCGATGCGGTCAAGATCGAAGTTTGGGACAGAGTGCGTCTTTTGCTCGCTCTTTTCACTGCGCACGCTGCATCAATTGAAGCGCGCACTCAAGTTCGAATCGCCCGACTTCAATCGGACAGGACCGTGCTTCGTGAACTTGCCAATCAATCCACTACAGGTGAGCGGGCCGGATATGGTGGGGGTGGTGTGACAGCCCTTCAGGCATCAATTGTCAACATCAATCGAGAATTGGCACATTTGCGCAAACGCCAACAAAAACACGCGGGGGCACAATCCGAGAGACGGCGGCAACGCTCACGCAGTGGGGCGATGACGGTTGGTCTCGCAGGTTATACTAACGCTGGCAAATCAAGCCTTTTTCTCAACCTCTCTGGGAAAGAAGTGCTTGTTCAAGACAAGTTATTTTCAACGCTTGAAACGACATTGGGCAGAATGGAGGCCAGTCCGAGGGTGTTGCTGGCTGACACCATTGGGTTCATCGATCGTTTACCATCCTCTACCCTCGACGCTTTCCGAGCCACTCTGGCCGAGGCCTTGGAGGCGGATTTATTGCTCATTTTGGCTGACGCAAGTGACCACCCAGTGGAATTGGAACGCAAACTGTTCACCTCTCGACAAGAAGTGTTCACGAGATTCTATGGCGAAGAAATCGATGATGAATTTCCTTGGCAAAGCGATGTGAATTCTCTCAAAAATCATGTTCTCACGGTGCTGACTAAAGCCGACCAAGCCACACCCGCTCAACTGGAGGAAGCTGTGGCCACCGTTGCTGCGCTTGGGTTACCAGAACCGTACGTTGTTTCATCTCACAGTGGGATTGGCATGCAGAACCTGAAAGACGCCATTTTGTTTCATTTGTTTGGACCGCAAATCGAACTGATTCTTTTGCCACCCTCGCAAAACAGTTCGCGCGGCATTGAGGGTTTTGTCTCGGACGTGTATGACGCAGGCCTCGTCACAGAAACATCACGCCTCGAGGATGGTACGATTGAGATGACCGTTTGGATTCATGAACAGGCACTTGCTCGTCTCATCGCACACTCAAAAGGGCGCATCGAGGTCAAGTAGTTCGGCCCCTTGGGCGTTGTATGGGCGCAGACGAAGAGCAGACGCCCTTCGAACCAGTCGAACAAAAGGACGATTACATCGATGATTTGACCGGTTTGCAAGAACCTCAATCAGCGATGATGTTCTCTTCTTCCGATGCAGTGCTGACCATTGAAGACCCAAACTTACATCCTATGGGAAAAGCGATTGCTGTGTTTGTGCTGTTTATTTGCATGCTTGGTTTTCTGTACGGTCTTGACTACGCTCGGGCAGAAGACGGTCTGGTGCGCCCGGATGAGTTCGTCTATCGCCTTTCTCTGACAGCACCTGATGAAACAGCGACGTTTCGCGGTACGGTTTTCGATCATCAAGGCGAGGCACTCGTCAACGCGACCGTGTATGTTTCTTGGGATGAGGAGGGCGTGTGGAATTATTCAGAGGTGCTCACTGATTCAGAAGGGGAATTTGAATTTGAACGGCTTGACCCGGGGCTGGCTCGGGTTGACATCATTGTCGAGCGCGATGGCAAAAGAGATGTTTTCGCCAATCGGGTGTTGCTCTCGCCGCCTGCAATGATTGAGCCAATCGGGTTCACAGAAATTGATTTCACTGTGCCTTCCCAAGAAGAATTTGCGCAGGCTCCTTGTTCGAACGGCGCCGATGAATGTGAAATTCGGAACATCGACCTGACGTCCGAACAAATGGAGCATCCACTGATGGACCCTGGCGCCGCTGCAGTGTACATCACCATCGGCTTTGGATTCATGGGGTTGTCAATCATCGGGGCAGGGTTCACCGTTTGGGCCTTGAAAAGCGGTTCTCTGCTGGTTCTCAGAACGGCAGCTGCAGTCTCCTTCTTTGCCATGGGTCATTACTACACGGCATGTTTGTTCGGCCTTGTTGCTTTTGGATTGACGTTCGCTGTACCCCGGCCGAGGATTCCACTCACGGACCCACGCCATCAAGACGAAGTTCCTTCTTCATGACGCATCTTGACCGGCCAAGTTAAGTTGGCTTCTCGCTACAGCGGCACATGGACCTCTTGGCCACGACTTGGATGACCCGGTCGTTGGAAGAGCCGGTTGCATCCGTCGCGATTGAAAACGATGGTTCGGTCGTAGCAGGTGGCTGGAATGGGGCCCTAAAGCGGTGGGATCCGAAAGGTGAATTGCTATGGAAAACGGTCCTCAACGACCGTGTGAACGACCTGATGTTTCACGGCAATCATCTCATCGCTACAGCGGGTTTGCATCTTGTTTGTGTTGATTTAGTAAGTGGCACGACCCAATGGTCGCATGCGCTCGAAGGCAGCGCTGACGCTGCACTTATTCACGAAGGAATCGTGTACGCAACCTCATCTGTGTATGACATTGAGCATAACGATTTCATCGAATCGGCGGTTTGGTCTTACGAATTGGATGGAACTGAGCGCTGGGTGACCCGGATGGACGAGCGTCCATGGACCATCGAATCGTGTGACGGCAAGGTCTGGCTAGGACTCGGCCGCCCCAAATGTGGGTTTGCAACCATCGATTCAAAAGGAGCCCTCCATCACCACAAAGGCCCGGTCGATTCGCCAATCACGAGTGGTTCCACACACCAATCAAATCTAATCTTCGGGCATGCAGACGGTACGGTTTCTGATCGCAGTGCGGTGTTGCTTCATTCACTGAATGACGGCATTGTTTCGCTTTGTGCCCACCAAATGGGCTGCCTTGCAGCAGATGAAGCAGGTCACCTCCATTCATTCTCACCGACAGGAGAAAGCCAGTGGTGCTTGAAAGGTGATGCAGTTGAAGCCCATAGCATTGGTTTCGAGGTTGAGGGCAAGCCTACATGCTGGATTGCTCGCCGTTCTGGCGTCACAGGCCATTTACAAGTCGTCGACACCACTGATGGAACTCAATTGGCCGCCTCTGAATCAATTGATGTTCGCTTCCTGTCCTTTGCAGCCGGGCGTATGGTGGCGGGGTGCGAAAACGGTGATGTGCATGTTTGGGAAACTGGATTGTTCACTCGTCGCTTTACCAGCAAGAGCGAGGGTCAAAATCCCGCAAGCGATCCCAAGAAAAACGCCCTCCAAGAAAAACTGAGAAAGCTACGAGAGCGATGATAACCACCTTCAAATACCCTAAATCCCTAAAGGTACCATGGAAAAAAACACGATTCCAGCAACAGAAGAAGCCCTAACCCTAGACGTCGATGACCACCCAATGGCAAGCGAAAGACCGACAAAAATTTCCCCCTTTCACCCGGTTGTGATCGATGGAATTGTCGGTACGGCAGCGGTAGGTTCTCTAGGTGGTTACAGCACACGATTGGCGATGACTCTCGAAACGCCTCATCCCGACTTTGGTACAGAATTTGGAACCAAATACTTCCGGTTTCTTGAGCCAGGAGTGGTGATGTGGGGCCATGATGGAAAACAATTCAGCATTCAAAAAATCGTTGAGTGATTCCCTACAACGGCCCGACCGCTAAGCCCATCAACAGCACGAGACTCGACGCCACAACAATCAGTACATTGTCATCGATTGGGCCAAATTCATACCGTTCAACAAACGAAGCGACGGCTCCGGAGATGAGCCCCCAAAGGGGTATGGCGGGGCTTAGCGACGCCCCAATCAGATATCCAGCAGGCAAGCACACAATCGCCATGCCGAGGTTTCCCCACGCGCTTTTTGTTCTGCGAGCAAACAGTTTGTTTCGGATGATTCCAGTGACTCCATCACCAAAGGCCATGAAGAAAGCGGGAAGAACGGCCAACCATGGCTCGCCAGAATAAGCCCATAATGCGTACACCGACAGTCCAAGCATCAATGAAAAGGTGGCATCGTTCATGTTCTGGGTGGTTTGCATCCACCAAAGCCGCTTGTCCATGAGGTGGGTGCTGGCCAAAATTGCTGCCCCAATCAACCCTCCAAGCAAAGGCCATAATGGGTCACTGAAGACAATCGGTGAAGCCAGAATCGGCACTCCTCCGGCCAGCATGTGGGCTATTTTCCTGTTGTAATACACGGCCACCATATCTTCGCAGCCTTTCTTCATGAAGTATCCATGAAGCGGTTTGATGGCCATGACGATCGCAGCCGACCAAAGACCTAGCCCGATAAACCAACCAACGTCTGCCATAATGACCATGCCCCCCGGTCTGTCATTCAGCGTTTATGTGTGCTGACAGTTTCATGCTCTTCGAATGATTTTTCCGTGCAGAGGGCTATAGTCATCGTCAAACAGAAGTATAAATGCAAATGTGTAGATTTGGCGTCATGACAGCATCCTACCTCATTGTAGGCGGTAGCAGTGATATCGCCTTGGTCCTCGGCCAGCAATTGCTTGATTCAGGGCATTCCGTTACCCTCCTCGCACGGGACTCAAGCCGCTGCGACCTTCTTCAGAACCAAGGCGCCCATGTCGTCGAGGGCGATGCACTCGACGGGGAAGCGGTCACCAAAGCGGTGGAACTCGCTAAAGAAAACGGTAATGGGGCAATATCGGGCGTCGCACACCTCGTTGGATCGCTTCTCATTCGCCCTCCTCATGCTGTGAAGATCGAAGCGTTCAACGAAGTGGTCCACACAAATTTGTCGAGCGCCTTCCTCACGTTGTCCACAGCATGCAAATCCATGCTTAGAAGCGGTGGCGGCCGGCTTGTCTTCACCTCGAGCGTCGCTGCATCATTGGGCCTGGTGAACCACGAAGCAATTGCTGCCGCAAAAGGAGGCATTGAATCCATGGTCCGAACATCAGCCGCCACTTACGCCCAGCGCAACATCCGCATCAATGCAGTAGCGCCGGGGTTGACCGACACGAGGCTTGCCCAACAAATTCTGAAATCCGATGCAATGACAGAAGCTGCCGTTGGTATGATTCCACTCAAGCGGATCAACCAACCTAACGAAATCGCTTCGACCATGCATTGGTTGCTCTGTGACGCCCCCGACAATCTCACTGGACAGGTGTTCCATCTCGATGGTGGCATGGCAAAGGTACGAGGATGAGGTGGCTGACATGGTTTGGAAGAACGCGATAAAAACTAAAAAATTGAAACCTGGCAAAACGAAGATGGTCACCATTGGCTTGAAGGTCTTGATGGTTGGAAACATCGAAGGAGACTACATCGCAACCGAAGGACTCTGCCGTCACATGCGCTGGCCTCTAGCCATGGGTGGGAAAATTAAGGATGGATGTGTTCGCTGCCCGTTGCATCAATCGACCTACGATCTCGAAGACGGTAGCGTTGTGGAATGGTCGCCTTTCCCTCTGTTTCCTCCTTATGGGAAACTCCTCGGTAAAATGTCGAAAAAGAAAGATCTCCATATTTACCCAACTCGAATCGAGGGCGACTTCCTACAAGTCGAGTTTGAATGATCACTCAATAGCTCAAATTTTCAGGTTTGCTTGACGAGCCAACAACACGATTCTCATGCTGTGCTCGACCATTGCAGCGTTAGCCCAAGCTTGGTCAAGGTCTCTTCCTACAGCGTAGGCCCCACGGCCTCGCACAACAACACAACGCATTCCGCCTTGTTGCAGTGCTTCCATGATTTGCCTGAGGAAATCGTCTGGATTTTCATCATCGGGGTCAACGATGACCACCTTTCCGATGTTTCGCTTTCCGATTTCATCAATTGGAGAAACCACAACAAGATCCTTCTCACAGCTCGCTGCCGTTGTGTAAGCACCGTGTGAATGGATGACTGCGGCTGGCCCACCGGTCGCAAGGCTCGCCGATGCAAGAACAACTTCGAGGGTTCGCCAGTCTTCTGGAGCAAATTGAGGTGCCTCCCCACCAAGGCGAGCAGCGCACAACCCACGTTCATCTAAACGAGGTAACATGGCCATGTTTCGAGTTGAAATCATGACGCTTGGTTGATCCGGATGAAGCATTGCAATTGTTCCCATAGTTGCCCGAATCAATTGTTCACGGTCCAGTTGGCGTGCGAGTCGAGCAAAGTCGCTCACGATGTGCGCTCCAATGACGATATCTTTGAGCACAGCGGGAGGCATTGGTGGCGTTTCAAGATCCTCAATGACTTCAGCAGCACCTGCCATAGATTGACGGAGCCTTGCCACCTCAGCAGATAGGCGAGCAACTTCCGCTTCTGCAGCCGATGTTCGTTCTAAAGATGGTTCAACGGGCCCAAGAGATGATTCTGCTGGAGCTGCGATTGGTTCTGGGGCGGCAATGATGTCTTCTACCGGTGCGGGCGTTTCATCAGGGACAGGTTGCTCTTCAGCAACGTCTTCTTCACCCACTTTTTCTTCAGGCGAAGCCTCTTCACCTTGGGGGGGTTGTTCATCGTTAGGAGGTTCTTCAGATGCAGTTTCTTCTTCAGAAACAGGGTCTTCCTCTGGAACCGATTCTTCTTCGCCCGATGCCTCTTCAACAGGTGGACTTTCATTGCTTTCTTCCGACTCTTCTGCAGCCGATGGGCCGGATGGAGGGCCGGATGGCGGGCCTGACGGAGGGCCTGAAGGAGGGCCGGAAGGTGGGCCAGATGGCGGACCGGATGGAGGGCCAGAAGGGGGGCCAGATGGAGGGCCAGATGGAGGGCCTGAAGGGGGGCCGGATGGAGGACCAGAAGGCTCTTTGGATTCATCTTCGACTTCATCGTCGGCTGAGTGTTCTGGATCCTTTTCTTCGAAAGGATTCTCAGGAGCCAGTGGCACCGGGTAAGCCTGGGTTTCTTCCGGAGGCTTTTGCAAACCACCGACTCCCCCGAATGCAGCATCAAGCATATTGCCCACTTGGGCTTGCTTTTCCTCTTCTCGAGTCTGTTCTACAGATGTTTTTTTTCCCGGCATGGAGGACTCCCCATTCGGGCTACACGGCGCGTCTTAAATAGCCGTTCCGTCCCGGAGGGTTTGCATAAGCCCGCTTGGTGTAGAGGTTATCATGCAGGATTGTCATTCCTGCGACCCGGGTTCAATTCCCGGAGTGGGCGCCACACTTCTTCCAAAAGGCCGTAAGGCTGTTTCCTGTTGATTGATTCAAACAGTTGTTGATATACTGATACGAGAACACAGCATCATGGACAAACCCAAACTTGGCGTTTCGGCTTGCTTGCTTGGCCACAAGGTCAGGTACAATGGAGACGGTGCAGAATACCGAAACCTCACACGCACGTGGTCCCATCACCTCGAACTCGTTGGCGTTTGTCCCGAAGTTGGAATTGGCATGGGCACGCCCCGCCCGACCATCCGCCTTGTCAAGCGCGACAATCAAGTTCATCTCGTCAACCCAAAGACTGGAGACGACTTCACTCAACAAATGATTGAGTACGCACAACTGCAATCCGACGCCCTCATCAACGCTGATATCTGCGGATTTGTCTTCAAGAAAGACTCGCCAAGCTGTGGCCTCGAGCGTGTGAGGGTGTACACCGAAGGACAACCCCAAGCACGACGCAATGGCACCGGGCTGTTCGCTCTGGTGTTCACAACCCTTCACCCCCACATCCCGGTCATCGAGGAAGGCCGCCTCAGCGACCCATTACAAGCAGAACATTTCCTCGCCCGAGTCGAATTTTTCTCACTTTGGCTGAATGAAGGAAAGATGGGTTGGTCAGCGGATCGCCTCATGCGATTCCATAACACCAACAAACTGTTCCTCCTCAGCCGTTCTCCAAGCGCTAAGCGCGACTTAGGAAGACTGCTCGCCCGTGCCTTTGACAACGGCGACCACCCTGAAAACGTGGCATTGGAGTACATGACTGCGGCTCAAAAATCACTGGACGTGCTGACAAAGCCGGGGCCAATCGCTCATGCTATGGAACGGGTCCTCGGGCGAGTCAGTTCAAAACTCACCCGTACAGAACGCCAAGAAATGCTGGATGTCATCCATGAATACCGGCGGGGCCTCCTTCCACGCTCAGCACCGCTCACTCTTCTTCGCCACCTTGTGCGTCGCTGCGGCATGGAGAATGAAACCCACTCAAGGTTCATCTCCCCGACACCTCTCAGTCTCGGCCTGATGGCAAAGGTCTAACCCTCTGTCATTCCATCCTTTATATTGGGTTGAGCAATCAACTCGTAAAGGAGGATTACACATGAGTGAAATTTTGTACCAAGTGAAGATTGCAGATGCTACGGGTCACACCGTCGCACAGATGACTAAACCGGAGATCGTTGCCAAAGCGGCAGCATCCCAAGGAACCTGGGTGTTCGTTAACGATCGCCTTGTTTCCACCGAAGAACTGAGAGGCATGGCCTTTGAGGCAACCGACGAATTCAAGTTGATGCCAGGCCTTGTTGGTGGCAACGAGCCAAAATTCCTCGTTGAAGTGGCGGATGAATCCGGACACAGCGAAGTGATGATGAGCCAAGCCGAACTCGCCGAAAAGGCAACCCAGAACAACGGTTCTTGGGTTTTCGTCGACAACACCATGGTTGCAGCGAGCGACATCGCGGCCATGGATTTCAGCGCCGTCCAAAACATCCGCATGGTCCCACCGTTGGTGGGCGGTGCTGAGTAAGGCGAACGTCGGAGCCCAAACGCGGCCTGAAACCGTCCATCTCGCGACGGACAGGTTCAAGAGAGGGTGGTCGGTCGGGTGAAATGGAGTCGAACATTATGGTTGAACTCGTTGATTACAAATGTGCAGTGTGCGGCAGTCTAGAATCGTTCCACCGAGAGCGGAACGGAATCAGTTGCAAGGCATGTGGATCGCGTATCTTCATGAAACTCCGACGCAACGGCACCAAGCGCCTCGTCGCAGAGTGAACCATTGCCACGCGCAGGGTTGAAAGACCGCTGACGACCAGTTGATGACGATGTCAGCTTGGCTTGTCTCTAAAGCACCGGTTCGTTTCGACGAACTGCTGTATCCAGACGCAGTCAAATCAACCGTTGAACGAACCGCCGTTCAAGCAAACCCCCCTCATCTGCTCCTTTCGGGGCCATCCGGGATCGGTAAAACAGCCACTTGGCGCTTGATTGCCAGACAGGTCCTGGGCCCTTCTTGGAACGCTCGCACCCACGTCTTACAGGCGAGAGATCTCGCCCGCACCTCGGGGGCAATGTCAAAGTTCGAAGAATTCCTCCGTCCGGAAGGCTCCTCTTCAAACGACACGCTCGCCGGTCGTACGAGCTTGGATGCATACGATGCTACTTTTTCGGGCACCATGTCCTCAACACCCGCTCCCGCGGGAAAAGAATCAACACCGGAACGCACCGATGGAAGAGCACCAGTTTCCCGCTTGATCGTGATTGAAGATGCAGACTATCTTGGGACGATCAGGCAATCCTATTTGCGACGGATGATGGAAAGTGCAAGCGGGAGCGCCCGTTTCATTTTCACTTCCCACACCCCCTCGAGGGTCATTGAAGCCCTGCGCAGCAGGTGCCAACACATTCGCTTACCATCTCCATCGAGAACTGACATTGAAGGGCGGCTCAAACAAATTGCAGCCGAAGAGGGCCTAGAACCAGCACGAGGCGTTCTTGGTGATATTGCGCACATCGCGGATGGGAACCTTCGAAAAGCAATTTTTGTGACCGAACTTCTCGGCCAACGAGGCATGCTTGACAACAGAAAAAATCTGCAACATCTTATCGATGCAACATCGGTTCGGGAGATGCAACACATTCTCGAGGAAGCCCTGCGCAACAGGGTCCATGATTGGCGATGGGAGAAAAAGGGCATGAAAAATTCCCGAGTGCTCAAAGGCGCTATGGGGTCCCTTGACCAAGCAATGGCGGAGAACAATTTGGAGCCTGAAGACGTCGTTGGCCACTTTCACCGCTTGCTCACAACTGGGCGGATGCAACTTGAAGAACAGATGCTCACAGAACTCTTGGTTGAACTGGCGCACTGCGATGTTGTCCTCCATAAAACCACACAGGGGCGCATCGAACTCGAGCGGTTTTTACTCAACGTTGCCAAGATTGGACAACGGTTTGCCAATGCGAAAGCATCTTGATTGGCTGGCCGACCGTTCGTATTGGGCGTGTAGCATAGCTGGATAATGCGTTGGCCTCCTAAGCCGAAGATCCCGGGTTCAAATCCTGGCACGTCCGCCTTGCCTCCATTGGTTCAACTTTGGAATCCCTTCATAGGGTGAGTTTCAAAGGCAAGAGCCAAATTCAACGGCGTCTCGTCCATGGTTGGAGGCGGGACCATTGAGCGATGAAAAAAATCCCGGTTTCGAAAAACAACTCGCTCTTCCTGACCCTTACGGCGAAGGGTTTGAGCATGCAGAGGATCCGCTTGAACACACCAAACAACAATGGCAGAAGCTCGAAAAGCGACGGCTCATGATTGGCCAAATCGCAAGAAAGCCGTCGCTTATGCTTTGGCGTTCTCTCAACGGATTCTTCCTCTCTATGTTCGCTTTCACGAGTCTTCTCGAACCGTCTCTTATTGATTCAACAGGAGGGTGGATTCTCCTTCTCTTCATCCCGGTTTCGATTGCTGTTGCGCCAAGCGTGATCGCCGGAGAATCGTCGTGGCAAGCGATGCAAGCGCGCATATCCCTTCGAGAACAAGGAGGTGTTGAAGCGGGTAAACGCCACGCATTGCGCGCCCAGCCAGGAATGGACCGCATCCTCGAAAGCCTACGGGATCAACGCCGAAACAATCTCATGGCTAGCATCCTTTCAGGCGGGACATTCGCTCTTTTGGTGTTCGCATCTGCCTTTGAAGCCAACTCTTTAGCATGGAACATGGCCTTACTTGTCGCCATGACTGGAGGTGTTGCGCAAACATTCCATTCGGTGTTTTCTTACGATTTTGTTCGTCAACAGGGGGATCCATTTCCCTCACTTGTGTTCCATGCTCCAACACACCACCCTACCCAACTCGGGAGCGTCCTTGGAGACCTTCTTGTGGCGCATTTAGATCCCGATCTTTTGCTTGAATGGGAAGAATGGCGCCGCTCATTCAAGAAGGCATTAATCCCGGGGAATATTTCAAAGCAAGCGCTGGAACGCCTTCTCTACATTCTTCATCTCGAAATGGAGGGCGAAATTACAGAAGCGATGGCGCTTGAAGAATTCAAAACATTTCTTCTCGCCGATCGGATTGATGGCTTATTGCTCGAAGACACTCACCGTTTCAACTGGCGAAGCCTCCAACGTCTGATTGCCCATGCACGAGGATGGCAACCCGGGGCGTTTCTCCTATTGGACCGTCTGCAATACGACTTGCTCTCTGGCGCCCCTCCATTGCTCCGAGCAGAGTGGAGGATGGATGTTGCATTGGACGAAACATGCCACGCTGGTGCTGGCAATCTGTTCATTGCCCTCAACAATCAAACGTTCACAGAACGCCACGTTCGCGTTGAAGTGTTAACGCCAAACGGAGAGCCAGAAACACGAGATCACCGCTTTGAATTGAGCCCTTGCCCACCTCCGCGTCAAGCCGTCAACCTCTCCCACCCATCAGAGGACGACGCACTTGATTGGATTCCCCGTTACCTCGAACGCGGCGTTGTGCTGTGGATTGGCGTTGCTTGGCCGAAAGAATTCACTGGCCCTGCCGATGTCCAAATCATCCTGAGGGATGATGATGGAGTGGTTCTTGAATCTCAGGTTGTGCGCACCGACGTTCGCCGCAGCGGCGGCAGCCAAACCAAACTGAGGGTTCGAAATCTGGCCCTCGCCCGCCGCAAAGGCGAGTTGGCTTTGCCCAAATTCTTAGTTTGAAGTCTTTTCAAATTCGCAACGCTGCGAACCGACATGACCGATGAATCCAAGGTTGCGTGTGGCAGAAAAAGCAAGCCATCGAAGCGCGCACCTTATGGACGAGTCATGCTTGGCCAAGATTACCGGATGTGAGGTACATGGAAGCATGGGACATCATTGTAGTAGGCGACGGACCAGCAGCACTTCGTGCAGCGTCAGCAGCAGCCAAGCAAGGCGCATCCACATTGATGGTTGCAGTGAACGCCTTGGGCAGCACCGCAGGCGCTGGCCGTGAGGGCCTCGCAGCATCGATCCAGGAATCAAACAATCGCGGTCATCGAGAAGACACAATCCGAAATGGTGGTTTCCTTTCCGACCAAGACATCGTCGCAAACAGAACGGCTGAAGCTGTTCGAACCCTCGATTTGCTCGAGCGTTGGGGCGTGAACTTCCGTAGAGATTCATCAGGCCTCCCTCATGTTTCAAAGGCCATCGGCCATGGAAAGCCAAGAGTGGCAGATTCTGGTGATGCAACCGGGCGAGAGGTGCAAAAAACCCTCGAAGAACAATGCATGCGCCATGGTGTTGTCCGCCGTGGCGATCACCTTCCTCTCGGGCTCATCCATTCAAATCAAACAGTGCACGGCCTCACGGTTGCTGACATGATCAACGGCAGAATTCTCTCGATCCAAGCCAAAGCAGTCATCCTCGCAGACGAGGGCTTTGAAGGAGTCTTTTCTCATGGCGCAATCGGTATTGGCATGGACTTGGCATTGCGTGCTGGACTCCCATTGCGAAACATGGAATTCTTCGACCACTCGCCCCTAGGTGTTGTCGACACACACATGGTTCTTCCAACCGGGTTGATGAACGCTGGAGCCACATTGCATGAGGCAAACGGCAGTGAATTGGACCTGGGCAACGGAAGCGTTGCTGAGGTTTGCGCAGCGGTTCAAGCGTCATCCCAAGCGGTCCTCGACGCTCGCCATCTTGGCGATGCAACTGCATGGTGGGCAAGCGCCTTCCGTTTGGTAGCACAGCGAACAGGAATTGATTTATCGCGACAAACTGTTGCGGTTGAATCTCGCCCCGTACTCTCCATCGGCGGTATCACTGTCGATGAACACGGCCGCGCCATCAACGGCGCATGGTCACGATGGTTCACTGGATTGTACGCTGCAGGTGGCGCTGCTTGCACTGGATTCCATGGTGCACAAACCCTTCCCGGCAACCAACTCCTAGATGCTCTTGGTGGAGGCGCTGCAGCAGGTGAACATGCAGGTTCTTGGGTTCAATCGCGCAGCCTTAGAGGCTCCTCAATTGCTTTGGAGGAAGAAGCCAATGCCCAAGCAGATTTCACTGCACTCAATGGCACAAACGATGGCCCAGTGGTCCGTGTCGGAGCCGTGGCAACCAAACTCAAGGATGCAGCAAGCAATGCACTCATCGGTCCAAGAGATGCACAATCCCTCGCCAACAGCATTGAATCACTTGAGGCGCTCAGCCTCATGGCGGAATCCATCCACCTCGATCAACCTTCACTGATTGCAAACACAAACCTTGTCGAGATTCTTCGAATTCAAGCAGGAATCAGATTGACAATCGCAGCTGCACAGAGTGCCCTAGCCCGCGAAGAGAGCCGCGGCCACCACCATCGCAGCGACTTCCCAGAGCAAGACGAATCATTCCTTCACCACACAACTGTTGACCAAACAGGGGCCACATCCACAATCGGTTTGCGTAAGGGTGCTGCAGGAAACTGGGTTCTCCCTCCGCAATGAGCGAAAAGCATCGCATTGACGGTGCATCACTGAAAAGGAGTACCTGTTGGGAAAGCCATGGCCGAGCCAACATTGTTCGAATCAATTGTGGCGGGGACAATCCCCTCTCATAAGGTCGCTGAAGGCGAAAAATGGTACGCATTTCTGGATATTTTCCCCCGTACATCCGGCCATACTCTGGTGGTTCCAAAAACGGGCGTTCAACGTTTGAGCGATCTTTCAAAAGACGAGCGTGATGCATTGTTCGAAGGGGTAAGTGAGGTCCAGCGTCGACTTTCAACCCACTTTGAAACCAAGGATTTCACCGTCTGCATCCACGATGGTCCGCTTGCTGGGCAAGAAGTGCCTCATGTCCATGTTCACGTGCTCCCTCGCCTCTCGTCCGACGGTGGGAAAACACTGCAAGCCATGTGGCCTCAAGCTGCGCCTATGGGGGGCGAAATAAATCACACAGAACTCGAACACATCGCCACATCCTTGAGGGGGGACTGAGTTGAATCCAGAAGGTGTTAATGAGGGTGCAACCGACCATCGTGGCGATGCATTACCCGTTCTATCTAAATCAGCAACCAACATGAAAATGGACAGGTTGATGTCCACGCCAATGCCGAGTTTTACCGGCTCAACCCCTGGTTCGTTTTTCTGGACGCATGCGGCTTGGTGGTTTGGGAAAAGAGTACGAGCTGCCCAATTCAGGACCCGTGAAGTCACCGGCAGAGATACGCTTCCTGCGGACCGAGGAAACTTATGTTGTGCTTGGCATACAAACGGACTGATGGATCCTCTTGCCATCGCCCTCAATCACCCGCGATTCTTCGTTCTCGGTGCTCGCCATGACTTGGTCACCCGCCCATTGCTTAGTTGGTGGACTCGAAGAATGGCCGTTCAGCCGGTGGTCAGGAAGGCGGAACTTCTTCGCGGCGGATGCTCGGAAGAAGAAGCCACACAAATCAACGGACGAACCTTGCTTATGTTGGCGACAGGGATTTCCAATGGCTACGGATGCGTGCTCTTTCCTGAGGGGACCAGCCACAGCGACTCCTCGATGCTCCGTTTCCGCACGGGCCCAATGCGGACAGTGCTTGCGGCAGGCGCGATTGCAAAATCAAACAATCTCCCCCTGCCTGCTGTGATTCCGATCGGTCTTCACTTCCGCAATCGAGAATTGTTTAGAACCGATGAGTGGGTCGAATACGGCGCACCCATCCAACTGCTTGACGAAGACATCCCAGATGCCCTCGTCGAGTCCGTCAGGGACGGCCAATGGAGCGAGCCACCTGCTGAAAACGTCATCTCCCTTCGCGACAAATTGCGGCTCGAACTGGTGCCGCTCACACCCAATACTTCAGACTGGGCTGAAAACGACGCGCTTCATTTGATGGGGCAAGTCGATGCACGCCGTTCGAAGACACCCCTCGGTTCATGGCGCGAGGAAGTCTTGGCTGCCCGCTCCTTCCGCGACGCCCTTCAACCAGCCACATTGTCCTACATGGACAAAGAAGTTCCAGCAATCGACCACCCAAGCCTACCGCCAGCACGGGCAGTTTCAGCATTGCTCAAGGACAGAGGTCTGGACGGCCGAGATCTCGATGCGGAAGGAACTGATTTGCGTTCCTTTAGCCCATTACGTGGTGTCTTGGGCCTTGTTCGCCTTCCCTTCTTTTTGCTGATGCTCCCAATCGCACTTTACGCACTCGGGGCTCAAATTGCAATGGGGCGCTTGCTTGGCGATTCAACCGATGAGGGGCTTGATGCTCGCACCTCGTACCACTTCCTCTCCGCCATGTTCGGTTCGCTGATGTTTTGGCCGATTTTGACATGTATTGTCGTTTGGCTCGCCCTCAACAACACGACTGCTCTCCAAGACGTCCTTGGTTTTGATTGGACGCTGGTGTATGGGGCGGGCTCAGGCGCTCGAACAATGGCAACGGCAACACTCGTTACCGCTTGCCCCTTTGTCTTCTGGTTAAGCGGAAGGTCGTTTGCTAAATTTTGGGACGATTGGAGCGATTTCAAGCGTGCAGTCACCCGGATGCGAACAAGGGGAACGGCCCGTCAGAACATCCGTGGCGCTCTATCGACCCTCCATTCAGAAATGGACCAAATGACCCCTTGAGTCAAGGGTGCGGTTCAAACGAGAGTACTTCATCGGCCTATCATGGACCCCAAGGCTGTCATCGAACAGATTCAATCTTGGCTTAAGCAAGAAAAGCTCTCCATCAAGGTGCAGCAAGACATGCGCGCAGAAGCCCATTTCTTGATCAAATACCCAGCAGGGAACCAAGGGCACATGTTCGCCGTTGTGGTGCCAAAAGGCAGGGATCTCGTAGCTATTTCAAGCATGACTCGCGTGGACAAAGGCCAACAAAAAGAGATGGCTAAGCACATGGAAGAGGACCGTGAAGAATGGCTCGAATGGGTCCATGAGGGTCGATTGCAATTGATCCGCTCGACCGTCGATTGGGGCATCCACATGGGGCACAAAGGCAACGAAAAACCTGGTCCGCTCCAAGCGTTTAATGTCAGCCTCCCAATATGGTTCGACGGATTAACCAAAAATGAATTCATGCATTCTCTTCGCCGTCTTTGGCTCGCTAAACTTGGCGTGATCCATGAGATCAAGTATTCCTACGGGCCCGGGGAAGGGGAACCTGGTCCAGTTGATGATTGGGCAAAGGCGAAAAACAATCCTTCCAAGAACCCTTCTTCTTCTGAACCCGCAAACAAATCAACCCCAGAACATGAAATCGAGTTTGATGAAAAAATGTCATTTGGCTCAGGTTTTGACCCCACAGAATGGGCTTGAAGCACGCATAGTATGCTGGGCCACCGAAGGTCCGAAAAATGACATGTGGCAGGCGCGGTTAAGTACGATAAGGGTGAGGAAAAGTCGGTCTCACCACTGGATGTGTACACATGGGTCAAAAAATGAAGTCCGTTAGCCTCGTAACAATCATGATGCTGTCAGTTCTGTCAACGCTGTTGATGGCAACCGTCACCGTATCAGCAAACACAGTTGTCATCACCGAGGCGATTCAAGTCGTCGATGGTGGAACTGCAGCAGACCAGCAAGCAGCGGTTTCTTCCGACAGCGAAGGAAACGTACACGTCGTGTGGACTCGAAACAACCTCCACCTCTACTACGCAATGCTCTCACCCCGTGGAGATACACTCATCGACACCACCCAAATCACCAACCCCGGTCTTCACAAAATTTGGCATCCTGACATGACCGTCGATGAATTCGATCGCATTCACGTTGTTTGGACTGACAAATCAAGCCAACACAAAATTGTCTACTCTGTCCTCAACCCGTGGGCCACCCCTATGGACGGATCTGCAAGCGACGATGGTACGATAAGTTCGATCGACGACCATGTCGTCTCGATGCGCTCACAAAACCGCGACTGGCCAGCCATTGATTTGGACAGCCAAGGAAACGCCCACATTGTCTGGGAAGACTCCTATGATGAGCTCAATCGTTTCTTCAACCAACCACAAATTTACTACAGCATGCTTCAACCTGATCCAGCTACAGGTTCCGTTGTCACTCTCTTCGACGACACCCTGCTCACCCCAATCATCGGGCACAAAGGGCACCCTGATATCGTAGTGGATGCAAACGACTACGTTCAAATCGCCTGGGACGACACCCGCGGTGGCAAGGTCGAACTTGCGTTCATCGTTGACACCTCTGGTTCGATGTACTCCGAATGGGCTGATATCTGCACTGTTGTCTACGGCGGTAACTTCGCCTCCGGTGGTTACTTCCAAGGCATCAAACCAATGCTTGAGACCGCAAACATGACTGTGTTCGAGACCATCTATGGGCTTGGAAACACCCTCCCCGGTGCCGCAAGTTCAGGCAACTGCGCTGGTAAGAATCAGAACGCAGGTCCACGAAACACCCCACTAGGGCAATTCGAGGGCGATGACTCTGGTGGAATCCGCAAACTCCCAGGCACCGTGTACAACGGCAACACCTACTCCGGCTACTCCGGTGAAGACTGGGGTCCAGGTTCCAACTGGGCTTGCCTCTCGTGGAAGGATGCTTCAGGCTATATTCCAGGCAACCCACCAACCCAAGACGACCACAAGTGGAATCCAAACGCAACCAAGATCGTCATCCCAGTTTCAGATGAAGGGCCAAAAGACGGCGACCCATCCCAGCAAGCAGATGACTTGACTGCGATTGAGGAAGCCCACGACAACTGCCTCACAGCAGGCGTTGTCCCAGTTGGCTTGTACGGTCAAGGCTACGGCGGCGCCGGCAACATCCAATCCCACTTCATGGATCTCGCTCAATGCCCGAACGGCGTGGTTTCGACTCAAACTCGAAACTGTCCCGGTAACACCCTCCGCTCCTCTGACGCTGGAGGCCAGGCATACGAATTCCCATCCGGATCCGGCGGTGCAAACGCAATGGCGCTTCTCGTGGAAGCAATGGTCTACATTTCCACCAACAACTCTCGTGAAATTTACATGTCCGTCTTGGACCCCTATGGCAAGATGAACAACGACCCAACATGGGTCCCAGGCGGCACAGGACACTCCATCGTGCAAAACAGCTACGCTGAAGACACTGGACTCGGTTCTGAAGGCCATTTGGTTGTCGTGAACGACACGCGCGTCACCATCGATGACGCATACTCGTTCCACCCCGCAATTGGTGTCGACATGCAAGGCAACACCCACGTCGCATGGATGGACGGCCGAGACTATGGTTTCGAAAAGGCTGTCAACTACGAAGTCTACTACACCAAACTCCGTTTGCAAGGAGCAGGTGTCTGGGACGGTGCAGACCAAGGTCTGTCCACCTACGCCATTAAGAAAATCCAAGACACACCAATTTCCAACGTCGAGGGGCCATCTGGTATTTCCGGAAACTCTCCATTCGGCGGAAACTCAGTCTTCCCGGCTCTTCTCACCGACGATCAAAACAACGTCCACATTGCTTGGGTCGACTCTGGAAACGCAAGTGCAGGCGAGGAAGTTCTCTACACCCGTTTGAATTCAACCGACTTGACAGGAGAAGGCGAAATCGCCCTCGATCCATGGGAAACGGTTTCCATTACCTCATGGGCAAGCAACAAACTTGGACCAAACGCCGGATCACAGCCAAGCATCGGTATGCCTCCGGCTTTTGCCAACGACCTTGGTAGCGGCGCTCACGTTGCATGGTCAGACACCAACAAGTGCAGCGAAGAAGCAAACAACAACCGCTTCACAATCTGCTACTCTCACGTGCTTACCGGCCAAGTCGATGTTGAATTCCAAGACGGCGAGACCTTCTACCACGTCATCGAACCAGGGGAGCAAACCATCTACAACATGACGATGAACAACTCAACGCCAGGGCCAAAGGATCTCGTTGCAGATACCTTCGGTCTCAACCTTTCAGGAGTGCCTCAGAACTGGACAGCGACTCTGTTCTTTGCTGATAACCACACCTCAATCATGCCAGACACGCAGATTTTCCTTGAAGGTGGCGAAGACATTCGGTTCTATGTCCGAGTCCGCGCACCATCTGTGTACCAAGCAAACGGCGACGAACTTGCAGACATCAGAGTCACAGCCAAGTCCTACAAAGACCCAGCAATCCAGTCTGATATGACCACTCGAACACTGATGGACGTCGTGCACGGTATCAACCTCGATACATCGCACAGCATGGCTGATATCGAACAAGGCCAAACAGCAATCTTCTCGATCACGATTACCAACACCGGCAACGTGTTCGACCGCTTCCTCTTCTGGGACCCATACACCCTCGAAGGTCAACAAGAATGGCTGTTGCCGTTCAACTGGGCCGTCAACTTCCCAACCAGCGTCGAACTCGATCCAGGTCAATCAGTGACCAAGAACCTCGAAGTGCTCGTCCCGACATCTGAAGATCCGGGCGCGTTCGTGATTTATCTCAAAGGTTGGTCTGAAGGCGAACCGATCAAGTCGATTGAGAAGGGAACCTATGACGTGCTCGAATTGGGTATTTTCGTATCGATCCGCTCAACAGGCAACATCGTCATGGAGATCTTTGACACCAGCGAATACGTCGACCCAGGAGAGTGTGTGACCTACCCAATTGATGTCACCAAGAACTTCGACTCAGGCAACCTTGTCTTCACGATCCCTGGTGCACCAGAGGCCAAGCCAGACACAATCTCTCTTGACGCTTGGCGCCAGGAAAACTGGGTTGTCAACCTTGACTTCTCAAACGCACCCGGTGGTAACAGCGTGCCAATGGAGACCCCACGTGCGTGGAACATACCCAACGGCGATGATTACGTCACCTACGAGGTCGGTGTCGAAGTGTGCGCCCCAACCCTTGCATCTGCAGGGCTTGGTCCAGCAGTCGTCCTGAAGGCATACCTCGAAGGCTATCCACGGATTTCAGATTCCCAGATTCTGTCAACCAATGTCAATCACGTGTACTCGTTAGGAGCAGATTCTGATATCGATGAAGACGATATGATGAACCTGAACGATCGAGATGTCGTGGCCGTGAACCCGGGACAACAACTCATCATCCCAACCACGGTGACCAATTACGGAAACGGCCCAGACCGCTTCGATTACCGTTTGGCTCGGGTCACAGACCCGGCCGGCGTTGATGTGATTTGGGACATTGAAGTTCCCCGAGAGAACTTAGCAGAACTCAGCCGTGACACAGAACAAGTGTTTGATGTTCAAATCAACGTGCCAGAGCAGGTTGAAGCAGGCGTTTACACGGTCGTCTTCCAGACCTTCTCCGAAGAATCTTACCCTGATGCCAGCGGTCGTTTGACGCGCCTGCGCTTCACTCAAGAGATTCCAGTTTATGTTCAGGAATTCTATGACATGCAGATCACAATGGATGACACCGTTGACAATGCCGTCAAGACCTCAGCTCCAGGACGAATCGTTCGATTCGAAGTGAACATCACCAACAACGGCAACGTTCCTGATTGGGCTAAACTGGACAACCACACCTCCCAAAAAGACGGTGAAGCACTCATTTGGAACGAACTCCCGGGCATGGGTACGCTCAGTGGATGGAACGTCGAATGGCGCATGGTCAAACAACTTGGTACTGACCTCACAACAGAGGAAGTGTGCCAAGTCATCGAATCGGTTCCGATTGAAACCGGTAATGAAGATGCCATGTTGAATCCTGACGTGGTGTTTGCCGATGCCATCGATGATCAGTGCATCTACGTGGAATCGATTGACAGTTACTACATGCCAATGATGGCGCCGTACACGACTCACCAAATGGTGGCTATCGTCACAGTTGCTCCATCGGCTAAACTCGACACACGAAGCCTTGGCCTCAAAGTCGTGTCGAAGATGGGTAACATGGAAGCCGGTGGCGACCATGATGACTCGCCAGCTTGGGCAGGAGAGTCCTTGGACACAAACGAGTTCATCCTGACTCTTCGCCTCCGCGCTCCTAACTTGGTCATCAAGGAAGTCACAGCATCCGTTACACAGGCGGCTGTTGGCGAAACCATCCCGATCAAGGTGATTCTAGAGAACAACGGAAACACTCATGCTACGGACATTGAAATCATCCTTTGTGAATACTCACAGACCGATGAGAAGGATACCATTGCTAAAATCAAGGCTGATGGCTGCGAAGAAGAACGCATCGTCATGCGTCAAGTGGTTGGAGCCCTTCTTGCCCCAGATGCTTCAGAGGATTCAAAATCGATCGAACTGTACTTGCTCTACCCAGTGAGTGCAGGAAGCCACGGCGTCTATGTCGTGGTCGACCCACTCAATGAAATCGTTGAGACGAACGAACGCGATAACGTACAAGCTGTTGCATCCTCACTTGAATCAGAGAATCCATTCTTGGATGTCGCTGGTGAAGTGGTCGGTAAGACAGCCCTTCCGTTTGCAGTGATTCTGCTTACCTTTGCTCTGCTTGGTGTTGTTTACCTCGTGGGTAAGGGCCGACGGGACGATGTCAACAAGCGCTTGGCCGAGCAATCCTCGCTCATCTCCGTTCTCGGAAGCGAAGGCAACGACTGAGGCTCTCAACGCTTGTTTAGCCTCTCATTGAGGTTGCCGAGCCAATAGCGCAGATCGCGGTTGTCGTCTGATGCGACAATGTGGCCTGCACGCTGAGCGAGTTGTCGTTCAAGCCCCTTGGTGACCTCTTCGAGCAGTTCATTCAATTGGGTTCGCCCGAGTTGAAGTTCTTGGCCCATGGCTGCTAAGTCAAAGCGAGCCACAGGTTGATCGATGAGGTTGTGCACCATCGTCCGTTCCTCATACTGGTCGAAATCAGAATCGACTCCAGCCGAGATGCGGTTTCGGATATGCTGGTGCAATGAAATGAGGGCATCACGCTCGCGATCGAGTTTTTCCAAGACCTCGTTGACCTGTTGGATGTGAGCAATGCCTTCCCCAACTGAAATTTTCTTTCGCCCACCTATGGTTTGAACGACGCTCTCAACACCAGATGGCAATCGGTTCGAAAGCCTCATTGGACCACCAGGTGGCAATGACCTTTGTTCACACGAAAAGAGATCGGGACCAAGATCAATGCGTAAAGAAAGAGACTGCTGAACGCTGTAAATGGTGCGAGGGGGCCCCCCTTTCTCGCTTGCCACCTTCATTTTCATAACGAATTCACCTCGTTCGAGTTCCCTTAGGTGTTTGACAATCGCTTGTTGACTCACCCCCAAGATTTCTGCTAACTGCATTGGGTAGTGGGGCTCCCTCACAAGGCGCTCCAAAATTTGGCGTCGCAGTTTGTTTTGTAGCAGCGTTAAGACGGTATCGACATCGGTCATATTGCTCAACTTGAGGTTACCTAGACAAAGGCCCCATTTGAAGGGTTCGACCAAACTTGGGCTGATAAATCACGTTGACAAACTCACAACAGGTCGGCGAGGAGATTGGTCATTCTCTTCCAGCCAACCAATGAAAAGAGCCCGATGCTAAGGCCTGCAATCACCAGTGACCATGCTGTGCTTTGAGGGAGCGTAGCTTGGTAATTCCAGTCAACTTCGAATTGCTGAAGGCTTTGAGCATCATCGCCACCGGCAACAAATCTGTACTCTCCACTGCTGGCCTTCCAGGTAAATTGGCCGTTAGATGTTTCACCGCCTGCGATGAGGTCAACGGCGTATTTGTCGCATTCATAGTACCCATCCCGCTCCGTGCATTTGGACGCCTCTGTGGCTTCCGCAATTCCAATCCAGACCCCTGACTTTTCCCAGGTGAACTCAACTGAAACTTCTGCCAAATCAATTTCTTCATCAAGCAAGAGGGTTTCTTCGGACATTCCCCAGTAGCAGGTCACCTCATCGTCTTGGACGAACGGCAGCCCTTCCTCGACGGTGCATGGCGGGAGCATCGCATTCTGAGTGGCTTCATCAGCGAGCCCTTCTGAACCGATAAAAGCCCCAATGATCAGACCTACTGCCAGCAGGACGCTCAGTCCTCTCAATATGTTGCTCATCATCGAAATTCCCTCGATTAGACCTCGTCCCACGCCTTCCAGTCGTTGTTCTGTTCTGGCTTTTGTTCCACCCGTTTCACAGGCTGGACATACGGTCTCGAGGCGTTTTCTTCTGAAGTCTGTGCTGCATCAGGCGCCCCAGCGTCCCATGAGGCGATTGTTTGTGTGTTCGGATCTTTAATTGGCACCACTTGTTTTGGTTTTGGTGCACCATCAGCAAAGGGGTCAGCGACGTTTTTACCCGCCTCCTCAACATCCCCACGCATCAGCGCATAGACCTGTTCAGTGGTCAATAAATTGCCACTCATCACGCTCTGTTTCCCATCAACAAAGGTCTCGGTTTCCCCAAGCCCGGTGTCTGCGAATGGAGCATCGACCCTTGCTTGCAACGGGTTTTCTCCCCGGGCAAACGCTGCCATCATTTCAGGGGTAATCTCCTGTGCTTGGCTCATGGTCCCGTCAGGGTTCATCATGACCACGGAGGTTGCAGCTTGCTTCGACCTAGACAGCCATAGCACCACTCCTGCAAGCGGCAAAATAAGCAAACCCATGCAACAGGTAGCGAACCCAAGCAGGAGACCAGGGCTCTCAAATGCGGCGTATTGGAGAGGGTTGGTGTGGACCAAATAGACGGTGTCATTTGAGCAGTCGGTATCATCAATGCATGTGGTGTCTAGGGCGTATTCCGCTTCTTCAATCACCTTCCAACCATCAGTGATGATAAATGCGGTATCGTCGCTTGACATAGGGGCCCAGTCTGAAGCGCAAATTTTGTTTTCCAGCGACTCGCTCACACGCGCTGAACCTTCGATTTTTGTAAGGTTGACCTCAACGTTGTTGGCGCCTTTGATGGTCACGGCGTAATAACACCCTTCTTCAAGAGAAGCAACACCGCTTGCTTCGCCAGTCGTTTCCAGCGTTGCTACATTACGTGCGTCCCAAATCTCGTCAACAGCGGGTCCTTGTGAAGCGAGTAAAAACGCCCCGAGCACAAGCATGGCCGCACCAGCAATGGCCAAACGCAGGGGCCATGGATTGCGGGCAGGCTCGACCATGATGTGACCTCTTCCTCTTCCCAAATGAATCCTCGCATCAAGCCAAACCAAGTTCTGCGAGCTTTTCTGGGAGGTATGTTTCGGTCACGAAATCAAGACCGTACTTCGCCAAAGATTGCTGTTCAGCCTTCTTTCCGAGTTCGAGCATCATGTTGATCTGATTCTGCCACCAACCATCGGCAAACCGAGGATCGGTCAATTCTGCCTTGAGGGCTTCAATGTCTTTCTTTGAAAGATCATCATTTGGCAGATCGTAGGCTACGATGTCGTCTGCAGTGATGCCGAGGTATGTGGCTGTAGGTGTGGCCAAGTATTCTGAAATGTGAGCCGTTTTAATCGCACCATAGGCAATGGAGGCAAAAATCCGGAAGGACCAGGGGTCGCCGTCAAGGAAGACAACAACTGGTAGATCCCATTCTTCACTCATGCGCTTCATAATTCGGCGCGTTGAACGGGCAGGCTGGCCTTTGAGGTGCAGCAATCCACAGCGGAACTCTTCATCGAATCCGTTTTCAATCAGTCGATCGAACATACCACCAGTCTCGATGGCCATGATGAAATCAATGTCATTTTCCAAAAGTTCGATTTTTTCAGCCTCAACATTGTAAGGCACACCATATCCGGAATCCCCAACATCGTCTCTGGCATTGATTCGCATCCACTCGCCGCGTCTGTTTCGTTCACGGAGGGTGAGGTTTCCGATCATTCGCGCACCGTCTTCTTCAGGGCGCAACTTGAAGTCTTCACGCAAGCATTTGGTTACGATTTCCAAATCTTCAGCTAAGTTGTTTGATTCATTCTGGCTACCGAACTTTCCGAGACCCCATGCTTCTGAAATGTAATACATCTCTCTCAGCGTTGAAGATTTTCCAGCTTCAAGCATTTCCTCAATGAATTCAACAACGTGCAAGGCGCGAAGCAATTGCTTGGCCGAGCCAAGGCTGGTCGCATCTCGAATGGATTGTTTCTTACCATATTTGTAAACGCCAAGTTTTGAATCGAAACCAATGTTGTTCTTGGTGCGTACAGGCAAAGTCATTGTTGGAGGTTCACCTTTGACAATTCGGTCATACATTTCCCCAACAATCAGATGCATGGCTTCTTTTGTTTCTTCTGCAGTGTGTCTTCTTGTCATCATGCATCACCTCCAAACAGGGTGGTTTGGCCGCTTGGTGGAGCGACGGTCGGCTCTGCAACCGGTTGTGCGTGTTGGTCTTCTTGAGCATCCGACTCATCTGGTTCATTCAATGCCCGCTCCTGCCTTCGAATTTCCTCTAAGAATTTTTCATCCATCTTACTGGCTCCAATCACATCTTGAGCACCGCGGAAGAACACATCGGTTTCAGTCCAATCGCCTCGCTCAAGGCCACTTAGGCTGTATTTGATGACCGTTCGTTCACCCGGTTGTAGAGATTCGAGTTTCCATGCCCAAACGCCCGTTGCTTCCTTTCGTCCACCCGTTTCATTGCCTTCCATAACCGCACCATTCTTCTCTGGCCAAGTGGCCAGAATTGTGTACGCCCTTGTCCTGCTCGTGTAATTGAACAGCGTGATTGAAACATCGGTTTGCTTTGTTTCTTTATTCCAGACCGTTTCAGTTTCTGAAATCACAGCGGACATAATTTTGGTAATCGACCCTGCAAGGTCTGGAACGGGTTTGCCAAGAATATCTGCTGATTTTTTTGCAATGGCTGGTAAGATGTCGTTGATGAGTTCGAACTTTTCCTTGGTCTTGGCCATTTTCTTCTTCTTTTCCAAGTGCTTTCGCAACCCGCGACCCATTTCGAGCATCGCCTTCCGGGCTTCTTCGATCACTTCGCCGTTGTCAGCCAACGCCTCTTTTGCTTCAGAAGTGAACTGGACGTTGGTGCTTGCCAAATGAACAAGGATCGCAGCAGGGCCCTTAGGGACCCCCTTTGCTCCAGGTTGATCCAATCCATATTGCCGCCAATCTACGCTTTCAATCGCCTTGGTCAACAGGCACCCACCCTGTTGATACATCAATGGAACTCGGTTGGCGAACCGAAGGATTTCAACTGGTTTATCGGCAGGCATATTACCGCCGAAAATCAAACCGACCTCGACCTGGTATGGGTTGCCCTGTGTGACTGCAGGAGCTCGAGTAAGGGTTGTGATGAACCTTGAATCAATGGTTTTTGATAGACCCTTCTTGATCAATAACTCCTCGATCGGAGAAAGGCAATTTGTTGGTGGATTAAGCAATTTCACGGGTTTCCCATTGACGTCCCTTTCACCCTGAAACGCTTCAAGAAGCGCTCTGATTTGGTCCGCATTGAGTGATTTTGGCTTGGCTTTTTCATCAATTTCAGCAGCGATCAACAGCTCCTTGCTCGCTCGTGCCGACACCCCTGAAAAATTCATTCTTAGAAACACCGTCATCCGAGAATCAGTGGATTCTGCAATCATGCGCTGCAATTGTCCAAGCTCAATTCCATGGGGATGGGGCTTGATGCCTTCGACTTTGGTTGGAAGTCGTTCGGTGACCCTAGGCCAGTGGTGAACCTCTCCTTCTGGATCGGTGAATGTAATTTCAGCGTGAGGGTTGACAATGCTTGTCATGCGAAGGTACTGCCATACGCTTTGTCGGCCTTTCTGGTACTTTGCTTTCATTTGAGCGGTGACTTCAGTCCCATGCTCTTTGGCCGTTCCATCAGGGTTGTACCAAATTTCACGCCCTTGATTCTGCTTTGTGGCCTTGTTCTTTCTTGTGTCGAGCCCAATGTCCACGACCGCTGCAGTGGGTTCACTTGCGATTTTTGAGCGAACGTGGGTGTGCCGTCCGGTTGTCAACTGACAATACATGACCACGCCAGTAATACCGATGCCTTGCTGACCTCTTGATTGCCGAATCGCGTGGAACCTCGATCCAAACAGCAATTGGCCGAAGACTTTCTCAATGCTCTTCTGAGGAATTCCCGGTCCGTTGTCTTCCACAACGAGTTTGATGATGTCTTTCTTGGTGTCGAGTTTTTCGATGGCTACATTGATCGTTGGCAAAATACGTGCTTCTTCACATGCATCGAGCGCGTTATCGACGGCTTCCTTGACAGCGGTGATCAACGATCGGGCAAGAGAGTCGAAGCCCAGGAAGTGCTTGTTTTTCTCAAAAAACTCAGAAATTGCGACTTGCTTTTGGTTTGATGCGAGTTTCTCTGCTATTCCAGACATGAGGCCATTCCTCCACCACGGTCCTCCTTCGTCCGGATGACGAAGGGCCAATGATATTCACAGTGGTTCTCCGACGGTACTTAATTCCTAAGCCATGCCTCGATTGAGCACCATGCTTTCCAGAGGCTTGGCTTGAAATCCAAAATACAGCCAACCTTTTTACAGCCAGTCGGCATCAGGAAACTATGCAACCACAACAAATGCAACCTGGTATGATGCAGATGCAACCAATGCAATCCGACAAAAATTGGGTGGCTGTGTTGCTGCTTGGTCTGCTTGGCATTTTTGGTATCGCAGGAATCGATCGGTTTTACACCGGTTCAATTCTCTTGGGTGTTCTCAAACTCATCACCTTTGGAGGCTTAGGTATTTGGACGATCATCGACGTGATCTTGGTCGTTACAGGCAGTTACAAAGACGGAAATGGCAATGTTGTCGTGGTCAACTGAACACCCATCGAAAGGGGGTTAACTCCACCTGTTTGAAAACAGTTTAATTGTTTTACAACCCTCTCAAAAGGTTCCTTTGAATGAGCACTGCATCTTGCCAATAGCCCTTTCCTTTCAATTCCTAATTTGAAAAAGTGAATTACCAAGCATCAATTTGGCTTACGGACAGGAGGTTTCCAACCATGAAAGCAAAATTCGATGAATTGGATTCCAACGACGAATCGACTTTCAGTTGAACAATTCGTCACGCCATGATGTGATGACGCCGGTGAATGCGGATGCTGCAACCGTGAGTGGGCTTGCAAGGTAGAGTTTGCCCGGGCCAGAACGTCCTTGGAAATTCCTGTTGATGGCTGAGACTGTGACTTGTTCTGGGGTGATTGAAACACCCGGTCCAGCGCCGATGCAGGCCCCACAACCAGGATCGATTAATTTTACACCGACACGACCGAACAGGTCGTGCCATCCCTTGTTGACTGCAAGTTGCTTCACAGGTCCAGAGCCATATTGAATGAAGAATTCCACTCCTTCTTTGACCACAAGCCCAGCGTCCTCTGCTGCTTGACAGACTTGGGCGTAGTATGCAATGTCGTCTTCTTTGCCCGCAGTGCATGAGCCTCCGTAGGCAATGTCGATGCTCACTTGCCCAATATCAGCAATATCGGCGCCATTGGTTGGATCGCTTGGGATGCCTTCGTCAGGGTTACCTGGGTGGGCCACCATGGGCTTGATTTCATTGAGATTGATGGTGTGGACTCCGCCAGTGTATTCAGCACCTTCATCAGGAGCGACAGACAAGGCTTTCTGGGCTGCTCGGTCGAGGTGTGGCTGAGATTTCAACATCCAATCAAACAGCAACTCATCTGCTTCACAAATGCCCGTTCGTCCGGAACATTCCGTTGCCATGTTGCACAGGGTTGCTCGTTCATCAATGGATAGACTTGCCAAACCCGATCCTCCGAATTCCATGCTGCGATTCAGTGTTAACTCCTCGCGAGCGTGATCGGCGAGGATGAACAGGATGACGTCTTTAGCGGTGCATCCATCTACGAGGGTGCCAACAAGTTCGAACCGGATTGATTCGGGGACTTTTACGAAGGTAAATCCGGCACTGACCAGATTTGCATATTCGGTTGCCCCTACACCCCAAGTGAGTGCGTTTGAAGCTCCACCCATGCATGTGTGGGAATCAGTTGCTTGGATGAAATCACCGACTTCAATGAATTCCTCTCGCGCAACTTGGTGGCAAATTCCTGGAGAGACACCATCCTTTGCTGAGTAATCCCTCACCCCGGTGTGCTTTTGGAAGGCAACCTGCAAATCACGCAATGTCTGAACCTTATCCATGAACGGGACAAACTTCGGATTGTGGTGAGCGTACAACAAGTGGTCTTCAAACACCGCAAATTTACTGGGGTTTGGCAGGGAATAACCTTCGCCATACTCTTCTCCGAGGAAGGTGTGAACTTGAGCGGTTGTGAATTCGTGGGAATAACCACCTTGGACCTGAGCGATTACCGGGTCGTCTGGTTTGACGCATTGCCCCTCGGCTTGACCAACCAAATTACGCGCGATAATTTTCTCCGCCATGGTCATTGGACGTTCCGGTGTGTCCATTGGTGGCAACACAATGTCTTTTGCTTTCAGCGCTTTAGCAAAGGGGAATAACCCACCTTTTTCGAGAATGATTTGTGTGACATCGTCGTACTGAGACGTGAATGCATCCAGGGCGATCTCCTCACCGTTTTGGAGGCGTTGGAGCAAGGCGTGATTGCCCATCAACTGGCCCAAGTTGATGTTATTTCGTTCATGAATAGGGGCGAACGATGCAGCGATGACAATGTTGATTCCGGCCCAGCGTTCACATTGTGCAGCGGTTTCGCGAGAGGAACCAGTCCCCTTGCGTTGTCCTGAGACAATGACCTCAAAATCACCGTTCTTCAGGGCGTTTTCTCGAAACACCCTCAAGCCATTGTGCATTAATCCAGCATAAGCATTTTTTGCGATTTCTGCGGGGTCGTGGTCGAAACAGACCCAAGCAGGTGTCATGACATCGGTGTTGATGTCGTCAAGAAGATCTTCCACATTGAGGTCTTCCATTCTCAAGTTCAACCCATCATAGAGTTGCTGTTTGATTAAGTCAAGATCTTTGGTGAGGAATAAAACTCGCTTTCCGGGTGTTAAAGCGACTTTTTGGGGTGGCCAATTTGTCCGCATCGTTGCCCCTCAACTTCATTCATGAGCCCAGCGGATATAATCGGTTCGGGCGCATTGACTGCTGTTGAAATTGGCTTGCAGTCCACTTTTTGTAAAAACCAGGTCGATTTTTGACAGGATTCGGAAATGAACGCCCGTTTTATGGCGGAGTGTTTTTGCTGAAACTTTAAATACAATCGTCTTAGGGAGTATATCAAGGTTCTCCTAATGAGTTGAGCATTGTGCTCGGCAAGGGGATGTTTGAGGGATGAAAAATGGATGAACAGCAAGTAGAAGATATCGTAAAGTGCGGCGACTGCGGAAGCCGAAGTCTAACCCGTGACGAGACCCGCGGTGAAGTGGTCTGTGACGACTGTGGCCTGGTGTTGGAAGACAACGTCATCGATCAAGGCGCAGAATGGCGTGTCTTTTCACCAGAACAAGGTGATCAACGAGCCCGTACTGGTGCTCCAATGACCGTCATGCTTCACGACAAAGGCTTGTCGACTGACATCGATTGGCAAAACAAAGACTATTCTGGAAAAACCATCAATTCTCGCTACCGATCACAATTCTACCGAATGAGGAAATGGCAAAAGCGAAGCCGTGTCAGCAACGCAACCGAGCGAAACTTGGCCATGGCACTTGCAGAACTCGATCGAATGGCTAGCCGTTTGGAATTGCCAAAATCGGTGCGCGAAGCAGCTGCTGTGAATTACAAGAAAGCAGTCGACAAGCGTTTGATTCGTGGACGTTCGATTGAAGGCGTCGCCGCTGCTTCACTCTATGCAGCATGCCGTCAATGTGGTGTGCCCCGAACCCTTGACGAAATCGGGCAAGCTTCGAGGACTGGACGTAAGGAAATTGGCCGAACATACCGATTCATGGTCCGAGAACTCAAAATGAAGATCATGCCAACTGGCCCAGAAGATTACATCTCCAGATTCTGTTCTGGACTTGGATTGGATGCAGAAGTCGAAGCCAAAGCCTACGAATTGATCAAGGCAGCTCAAGAAAAGGAATTGACAAGCGGACGAGGCCCAACCGGCATCGCCGCTTCAATCATCTACATCGCCTCCGTTTTGTGTGGCAAGCGCCGAACCCAACGTGAAGTTGCAGAAGTGGCCGGTGTGACCGAAGTTACGATTCGAAACCGATACAAGGAATTGATTCAAAACTTGAACATCGAACTCGACATTTGATCTTGAGATTTGTTGCTCTGAACACGAGGGTCAGGCATGAGTAAACCGCGCAACCGTTTGTCCGAAGCAGCCTACGATGCTGTGGAGCAGGGCCTCATTGCTGCGCTTGAACGCGGCACCCAATCTTGGCCTCTCCCCTCACCCCCGATCTCTGATCCAGATTTCCCTGCACTCCCCCCAAAATCCCCCCAAACCATCATCGATCAAGGCGTTGGCCTGTTGCAAGTAGACCGCGGCATGTTTGAACGAAACCTCAACACGGTCGTGGATTTGATTGTGCCTCATCGGATGAATTTGAGCGACGACCCATACGAAGTGCACGAACGTTGGCTGAAAAAGCGCGTTCCACAAGTTGCAGAACGTCTTCTGTTTGCAATCGCAACCGATTGGCTTTCGCAAGCATTCGACCAACAAGCACCAAACGTCGATCGTTGGTGGCTTGCCGTCGCATTGGTTGACGGGCTTGCCGTTGAAGCGCGGGGCCAGTCAGTGCACCAAGGCTACCACCTTGTGGAATCCATTGCTCTTGCAGAACGCCCTGGCACATGGCACACTCAGCCCGATGCAGGGCCCCATCAAATGGAATGGAACCCTCATGCCGTACTCCCTCGCCAAGGTGGCGTTGTGGCCCATGATGCAGGCGTCGAGGCTGCAGTTTGGCTTTTGACACGTTTAGAAAATGGACCGCTTGAACGCCGACTGCTGTTGATGGAATGGTCCCGTTTGCTTTTGCAACGTCCAAACTTAGTGGGTCCGCTCCACATCGATCAAATCCTCATGCGGCGAGCGCTTGACCCAGAAGAAGAGGTTGCGTCCAGAGTGTGTCTGTGCCTAGCGAAGGCCATTGAATACGACCGCGACGGAGGCTTAGCCCTCGCACAACGACTTCATACTCGAACCGAAGTTCTCATCCGCCGTGGAATGGCTGATGTACTGACCCGTTTGTTCCGCCGTTTGACATGGGATGCGGTTCCTTTCCTCGAAGCCATGCTTGCAGATGAAGACGAAGGCGTTCTTGCTGCTGCAAGCGCCACGGTCGGCGATTTACGATTCTTAGACGTCGAAAAGTGGGCCGATACAATGGCGGAATTATCCAATCACCCTCTACCGGTCGTGCGCCGAAACCTCGTTCCGTTCCTTCGCGACTACCTCGAACAATACCCGGATGATCAACGCAGGCTTCTGCCCATGCTTTGGGTTGATGGAGACGAAGTTGTTCGAACCCGTATGCGAGAATTGTTGATGCGGATGGAAGAGGTTGCACCTGATCACTTCGCCGCACGGTTGAAGGATTTCATGGCACAAGGCTGCGATCTTGAACCACTTTGGACCCCACTCACACTTCGGCGACCTGAGCGAAGCGAAGCATGGCAAGCCTTCCTTCGTGGCGAGGGTGAGCAACCAACCTTGCCAGAGCGCCCGCCCGTTTCGGACAACATTCTTGACGGAGACATCGATGAGGACAACGAAATCGACCAGGAACTCGGTTTCCTTGATTGAGCATTCACTCTTCTTCATCAATCGCCAGTGGGCCTCGAACAATCAGTCCGACATACACACCGTTGAGGATCGCTAATCCTCCGACCAGTGTGAAGAACAATCCAGTCGGTTCTGGTATGGGACCATCAATGTTCAACCATTGCAGTAGGGTTGGAACAGCGAGCATGCAGGCCCCAAACACAACAACGGTTGCCCACGTGGACTCGGGTTGACTCCAGCGGTCGACGGTCGGTGCAACTCCGTTGATGTTGAAGGTGAAGCGGAACCAAGCGAGGTAAAGGCATGTTATGCCGACCAATCCAATGACGCCTCGGGTGAAAGACCGTGAATCCCAAGGCCCTTCGGGCGCGAGATCAACAAATCCTTGAGCGATACCAAGAAGGCCAAGCACGGCCAACCATCGCCACTCAAGGGTTCGCTCCATAGATGGCCGTAGAAGGGCCACGCTTGAAAGCCTGTGCCATCCAGCAAGAAGACATGGGGGCAATTGAAGACGCACTCTTGGTGGCGGGTGGACTTGGCACCAGGATGCTTCCAACCAGTGCATCCGTGTCAAAGGAAGCACTGCCTCTGATCGATGTTCCAGCACTCGTCCACCTTGCGCGTGAAGCACAAGCGGCGGGGGCGAAACGCTTGCACATCGTCACATCACCGCGAAAAGATCTCTCCAATTTGCTTGGCGATCACCGCTGGCTTCATGAGAAAAGAGCCGACCTCGACCCGGTCTTGCTCGCACCGTTTTCAGATGTCGAAGTCCACATTCATGTCCAAAAAGTCCCACTCGGCCTCGGCAATGCGATTCAAAGCGCATTGCACGCCATCGACGGTCCATTCCTCGTGCTGCTTGGGGACAATTTACTGATTGATACCCATTCGACGCTTGACTCCTTTGTTCCATCTCAAGCAAGCGCAGCGCTCGTTGCCGCTTATGAGAGCCATGGACGGCCATGTGCTGCTTTGTTATCCGTCGCTCAAGAGGAACTGTGCAATTATGGAGTTGTACGACTTGACGGCACAAAAATCACTGAAATTGTGGAAAAACCCAGCGTTGAAGCCGCACCATCGAATCTTGTTCTCTGTGGACGTTATGTGTTCACAGGCGATGCAAACACGCTGCTCGACCATTACGATGTCGAAACCCATGGAGAATTACAATCCATCGCTCTACAAAAGCATTGGATGGACAATGGTGGTATGCATGGTGTTGAATTGCAAGGCTACCAATGGTATGACTCCGGTAAGCCACTCCCATGGCTCAAAGCCCAAGTCGATCACGCCCTTCGTAGAGGGGATTATGGTCCAGATTTTCGTTCTTGGTTGGAGCAACGCCTCAATCAATAATCATCGTTGACCAGGTTTCCAGAAGGAAAGTGGCGCCGGTGGCTCATTTTGTGCTTTCCTCAATGCGAGGTGGTCTGCTCGTTCATTCCATCTGTGGCCCCGGTGAGCACGAACATGTTCCCAAGAAAGCGGTCGAAGGTCACTGACTGCACTCCACAATTCTTGGACATGAGCTACAAGTGCTCTGTTGGCCTTTGCCTTCCATGCACCCGATGCAAGGTTCCCAGCGTATTGTGAGTCGGCGCGAATGATTGCTTCATCGCCCCCACCTTCGCTCAGCAACCAGCGAAGTGCCTCTGCAATCGCAGTGAGTTCAGCAGTGTTGTTTGAACCGACCTCAGCGCCAATAAAATTAGGAGCACCTGGTTGAGTGATGACATGGCCAGCAAACTCCTCCACGAGCGAACCGCTGCCTCTTCCTAGGCCAGTGTCTCCGGTGATCACTACGACAGCCCAAGCTGCGGGTGTGTCAGCGTCGACATTTTGGTTGCCAAGGCATGAACCATCGACATACATGGTCCAAGGCCCAGATGTCAAGGTCTTCACTCGCCAAGTTCAGCTCGATAATCAGCCGCACTCATCATGGTGGTGATGGCTTCAGGAGCATCCAGCTTCATGCGAATAATCCAGCCTTCCCCGTATGGGTCGGAGTTCATTAATTCTGGAGTGTCCTCGAGCGCATCATTCACCGCAGTAATGGTGCCGGCTAGAGGAGCAAAGATTGGCGATGCGGACTTGACGGATTCGACGATAGCAAATTCGCCCATGTCTTCCATTACCTCGCCTTCTCCAGGCAATTCAATGTACACAATATCGGTTAAAGCGTCTTGTGCGTGATCGGTGATTCCAATCACAATTTCATCGCCTTCAACGCGCATCCATTCGTGTTCTTTGGTGTAATACAGTTCTTCAGGAATTTGACTCATTGCCTTCGACCCGATGCAAACGAAGGGTAGGCCTTAGATGAAGGCACCGCCTTGAGCGGTTGGAAATACGGTTGGTAGCAAAGCCAATCATTCTTGTTCTGACAATTCTTGCTCAAGCACATTCGCCTCGAGTTCAGCCCATGCAGAGCCAACGCTTGCTGCTTTGATCGATTCATTGACGTCGTCGCGAACCCGGGATGCGAGTTGGTCGGCTGATTCATCGGGAAAGGCACTTGCAAGTGGCCCATTGCCGTCATTGAGGCTTTTCCCAAGCACTAAAGCGAGCAAACCGATGAGGATGAAGAGCCAACCCAAACTTGGCTCATCGATGGTCGCACGCCCTTCAATGAAGCCGAATCCAGCAACCAGTAACAAGCCTACTCCGGTGCCAAACAGCAACTTGGTTGCGGCGTCTGATGGATTGGCCATGGTGAACGCTAAGAGCAAACACGGATGAAACCAGCGGCGTAAAGAGACAAAAGATGGGAGAACCATCAGTAGGTTTCGCGCATCAACTTGTGAATCTTGTATGGGAGCAATGCACGGTTCACTGGCGTCACTTCCAAAATTCGTCCGTCGTCTCGACGACGAATGTCTTGCAAGAGTGGATGTCGGCTTTTCTTGTGAAGTGTAAGGAGGGTGGGTTTGTCAACTTCCAAGGCGCTTCGCACGACATTGACGAAGGCCTCACTTTCGACTGCGAATTTACCAATTTCATCAATGACGAGCACTTCACATTCATCGCGGGCGTATTCAATCGCAGGAATCGCTACGCTCTCGAGGGCTTCAATATCGATGCCATATCCGAGAACGCGTAATCGAGAATCGATGCTTTTGTGCGCCATAATCGCTTCATCTTTGGTCACAATGTCAACGACTTTGTAGCCAAGGCGTTCGCTTCCCTCTAAAATTGGTACAGTTTGCATTCCACCGATGATCGGAGCATCGCTCAAACTTCCTCGCAATTGGATTTCTCGCTTGCGCTCATCGACAAGCATTTCGAGAACCTTTTCCATCACTGCGGATTTTCCGCTGCGCGGCAGTCCGGTGATACCAATCTTTGGATGAATGCCCACAATCTCACCTAGACCAAAGCCTAACGGTTTATGCACCGGCTTATCATAGATAAACCATTTTCCTCTAGTTCCCCGCATCGTGCGCTTAGATTACTGGAGAAATGCCGCCAAAAATTGACGGATTATCGAAGAAGTGGCACTAATTCCGGAATTTCGCTGTTGACGTCGAGAGGTAACATTTCCAATTCATAATTGTTGACGTTGTTGTTTGCCGACCAAGCACGAGCCCACTCATCAAGATCTTCATCGTTGAGAAGCGTGCACATCCATTGAAGGGCCTTTTCCAGCGTCCCGTGAAGCGAAACGAGACGCTCTTGAATGTCTTCATGCAGCTCGATGTGATTGACGCTGTTGCCAAGGACACAACCTGCAGGAATAACGGCCCAACGCAAGCGTCGTTCTTGGTGAGCGTTGACAATGGCTTGACAGGCAAGGCGTGGTCCAAACTTTGGTTCTGTTCCGCCACACCACATGGCGAGTTGACGTTCATTGGCCCGAGATGGAATGTCTGTTCGGAACGCAGGATGCCGGACAAACACGCCACCTTCTTCATCTTCAGAGAAGTGCACTCCGCGAATGAATGGCCGAGATCCTCGACCCTTTACCCAAGTTTCGATGCTCTTGGAATGTGCAGTTTGATCGATTTCACCGACGCGCACTCGAACGGTGTGGCCGTTGGTTGCAAGGGCGTGATGTTCATCGCCTAAACGAGGCAAGAGTGCTAATCTGTCAAGCACTGCCAAGGTTTGCTTTCGTTCAACCCTGTCCCTTGGTAGGCGTGGAATGGCCCAGGTGTCTTTGGCCCACTTGACCCACCGGTCTGGTGCCATTTCAAACGAGGGCACGCGGTTCGAAAGTCCATGCTGGTCCCTTCGCAGGTCTGCGCGGCTGATTGGACCGTGCATGAGCAGTTGATCAACGGGCGTTTTTGCCGTTATTCCGAGCACAGCGACGCCTTGGGTCATGCCAGGGAACAAATGGTTTGCTTCTTCAATGGCCCAAATATCCGACCAACCATGCTCTTGGACGAGCAAGGTTCGCAGAGGGTGCGATGATTGTTCGCGGAGAATGCTATCGGGCGCAATGAGTCGAAGTCGACCACCCTTTTCCAGAATTTGCAAACTTCGTTCGATAAAGAGCCGGTAGAGGTTGACGTTTCCTCGCATGGTGGAGAAGCGAGGTTTCCCGTTATCGGTCAGGGCGCGCAAATGCTCTCCGAGTTCTCTTCGGAGTTTACTTCCATCTTCCATCCCACGGAATCGGTCTTTGATTCGAAGCCAAGGAGGGTTGGTCACGACGAGTTGAGGTTCAACTGACCAAGGCCATTCGCCCTGAAGTGTATCGCCTTGTTGAACCGCTTGCTCGAGCAAGGTTTCAGCTTCTACTCGAGAGAGGCAACCGGGTTTCGGAGTTTTCAAACTGACCAAACCAAAGCGTATGCATTCCAAAAGCAAGCGTCGTCGAGTCGAAGCAACAACGAGCGCATCCACGTCTAAGAGTTGGAACGAGGAGAGAAGCAGACGAGTGTCCTTGATGCGTCGCTCTTCAGTGCTGTCTTCATGATGCTCAGAGTGGCGTCGAATCAAACGTGCATGGAAGATTCCCCCTCCGCACGACGTATCTGCAATTGGCAGAGAAATCCCGCTGAGTGTTCGGCGGCCTTCCTCGACCCGCTTGAGTTCAATTTCATCATCGATTTCAGTTTCTTGGTTGTGCTGTGGAAGATTCAACTTTTCGATGTGCTGGCGGAAGCCAGGTGGAAGATTGCTCAAATGCATGGCTGAAGACTTCACAGGAGTCTTGGGCCGAGTGAGGCTTTCAAGCAGTTCGGAGGCGATGACTGCGTCTGCCAACCTTGGTGGCGTTGGATGTGCTCCTCGCGGAGAGCGACCGTCCGTTTCGGCATCGTGGCGAGCAAGAAGATGATCTAACACATGGCCGGGGTCGGTTAACAAATTGGCGGGGAGCGTCGGCCAATCCTCAGGCAACAAGGCCGCGATTGGTTGGTGGACGCGTAAGGATTGTTCCCATGCCTGAAGCCAGATTTCAATCTGTTCAGGTCGATTTTCAAGGCATCGATCTAATCGAGCATACCAACCGCTGACTCCGCTTTGCATAACCCCACCCAACCTATCCGGACGGTCCGATTGGTTTGAATGTGACCCTTCGGAAAAGGGTTCGAAACGGCCGGGAAAAAACCCGAAATCAGACTAATTTTAGATGTTCGAAACTCAACTTATGCCATTCCCATCCAGCCTTTACCCACTCAAAGAGTTCCGACAGTTCCTTCTTCTTGACACCGGCTCCTTTTGCAATGAGTTTGAGGGTTTTGATTTCCTCCGAATCGTATTCACCATCGACGGCGGCCACCAAGATTGCGTCACGAAGGGCGATTTTCAAAACAACCGGAGTAAGTCGGTCCATCACCATCTGTAATTTAGGTGGTTTTTCAAGCATTGTTCGGATGTCCACTCGCATTTCAGGATGCATCATTGAACGGCCCATCAAGCCCTCAATCATCGCGAGTTCTTCCTTCACTAAAGCCCCATCAGCAGAGGCTACAATGATCATAATCTGAGCATAGCCCTTTGCCTCATCGGGGGTGAAATCAACCGTCAGGTCGACGTACACAGGTCTTCACTCCGAGAGCGTATTGAGAAGGTCGTATCCTTCTTGCATCCACATTGCACCCTTGACGGTCCAATTAAGGAGGGCTTCAACAGCATTGTCTGCTAAACCAAGATGGTCGACAATCGCCTGGAGCACTTCACGCTCATCGTCATCTACAGTTCCATCAGCTGCAGCCATCAAGGTTGCATCCCGGAGGGCCAGTCGACCAGCCTCGGGTCCTAAACCTTCGAGACAAGACTCGAGTGAAGGTGGGGTCTTGAGTGCGCTCCGAATCATTTCCCTTTGTCTTGGTGACAGCAAAGCAGTCCCCAACCGTTGTTCAAACATCGCCATTTCATCAACGGTGAGTTCATTGTCAACCCGGGCCATAAAGGCCAGCAAACGTGCGTATGCATAGCGTTCTTCTCGGGGGAGTTTGTGAACCGTATCGGGGAGCATATCACATCGGTGGTTGACCACACCTTAGAACCCAACGCCGTCAAAGCCTGCCATTTGGTCGTTTTTTCATCCTTGATAGGAAATCGGACAAGCCTTCATGTGCATCGGCAGTGTGGTTGAACCATGTTCCCGAGCCGTAATGTGTTAGGCCAACCGCTTGATGATTGCTCGTGCGATCCCATGACCGGCTGGTACAGGGATGGAAAGTGCAACACAGATGACCGAGACTTCGGCAGCCATACGGTATGCTGCGTTGTCACCGAATCATTTCTTGAGTTTGCGTTGCGTCAAGGAAACGATCTGATCACTCCAGCGCCCCAACATGGTTTTCCCGGCTTGAAACCAGGCGATTCATGGTGCGTTTGCGCTCGAACATGGTTGGCGGCAGTGAACGACGGCTCCGCTTGTCCTCTTGACCTCGAATCAACTCACGAGGCTGCACTTGAGATCATTCCGCTCTCGCTGATGGAAACTCACGCTGTGTGATCATTCCTCTTCGATTCGAGTGTATCCAAACACCAACCAGCGCATGCTGGCCCATGTGAATAACCCCCAAACTGCGATGTTAATCAAAAACAACAACCGAATTGGGACTTCTTCAAACAGATTCAACATGCTGTCATAGGTCAGCGTAGAACCCATCATCCCAACGGCATACACTGAGATTGCACCCAACACCGTTTTGCTGACATCCCTTCGGCCATCAAAGGTAAATATTCTGTGAACAAAGTGAGCTATGATGCTCGAGCCAACCCAAGAAATGGACCAGAGCAATGTCTCATTTGTACCGGTATACACAGGGGAGATGCGTAGCGTTTCCCAAATGATCCAGAACAGAAAAGTGTTGAAGCCTCCAGCGATGCCAAACCGCTGAAGCGTACCGCGCGGCAACACTTCAGATATGGTGTGGTTTGACATTTGTTCCACCGCATCAATCATCGTTGGTGACCACGTCACTTGGCTTCCCTGTCAAGATACCACGCAAGGCGGCGTTGTCTTCTTGGATGGCATCCATCAGGTTGTATTTGACGCCATGTGCATCAGCAAGAACGCCGAGGGCGAGGGAATCCTTTGGCAGGCACTTTCCTCCAAACCCGCGGTTGAGGCCAAAAATTGGATCGAGGTGTGACGGGCCAATAGGTTGCGCTTGCTCGGCCGTGATCATGTCGCGAATGGTGTACCAATCTTGGCCCATTGCTTGACAGATATCGTACATTTGATTTGCAAAAATAACCTTGACGGCGTAGAATGTATTTTTGGTGTACTTGACAAGTTCTGCTTGTGTAGGTGTGACATGAAACAAGTTTTCTGTTCGCAGAACACCTGCCTGCCGATGTTGTTCAAACACCCTTTCCGCGACATCCGAATGGTGCGTCCCACACACTAACAAATCTTGATTTGCGAAGTCTTCTATCCGCCGACGCTCAACAAGGAATTCCGGAGAATAAGCAATCTTGAGGTGAGGATAGCGAGCGTGGTATTGTTCGGTGGTGCCGGGAACGATTGTCGATTTGATGACAGCAGTAAAACCGTCTGGAAGTTCATCAAGGATGCCTTCGACAATTCGAGTGTCACAGGCCCCAGTTTCCGGGTGGGGTGGAGTGGGCACTGCAATGTAAGCGAAATCCACATGGTCGGTCACATCGCTCAACTTGGTGCCTCTTGCAGGGTCATGAACATACAATTCATGCGCATCAGAAAAGCATTGTTCAATGGCTCCTCCAACCATACCAGCCCCAATAATTCCGACCTTCATTGGTAGAAGCGATAGGTTGCTTACCTTTGTTGTTGCCGTGATTAGGTTCTGAAAGGGCGTGGATTCAATTTCCCTTCCTTCGCCATCGTTCCAGCTTGCAGCAATGAATCTGGAGTTCCACAATCGACCCATGTCTCTTCACCCAAAGTGATCAATTTAGCGGCCCCTCTCTGGACATAAGCGCGGTTGACGTCGGTGATCGAAAAAGAAGCGCCGTTCTTTTCCACTCCGGCATCGAGCAGAGACCAAAAGTCCTCGTCAAACATGTAAATGCCTCCAATCGCTAAATTCGAAGGCGGGTTCTCAGGCTTCTCGACAATATCAATCACCTGTCCCGAATCATCGAGGACAGCCACCCCAAAAGCTTCTGGATTTTTTTCGTTGCGCGCTAACAGCACGCAACCAGGCTTTTCCTGAACTTGACTGAAACGAGCAATCTCTTCTTGAAACTCAACCGTTGTGATGTTGTCTGAAAAGTAGACGAGCAACCGACAGTCTTCGTTGTACACACGGGCCAAGTTGAGGGCGTCAGCAACCCCTGTCGGTTCTTCTTCGAGAACATAGTGAATTTGTTCATCGGGAAAACCAGCTCCTACATGCTTTGCAATTTGGCCAATGAATTGATTTGAGACAATGGTGATGTCCTTGATGCCTGCCCTGCGAATGGTGCCAAGGGCGTAATCGATGACAGGGCGTTCATGCAAAGGCAAGAGCGTTTTTTGAATGTATTTCGTGAATGGATAAAGCCGACGACCGTGGCCACCTGCCAGCAGTATTGCCTTCACCTTCATACTCGTTGGGAATTGGTCATTCCTTTTGGCCTTGTCCCATCAGTTCGTCAACTGCGCCATCCATTGCATTTTTCTCAAACCATTCGGTTCGAACCAAATCCCCTAAGCGTTCGACACCCGCCTCAATTAGATCAACATCCGCTGCCTCGGAGGCTTGCCATTGTTCGTTCGCCTTCTTTTCATACCGAGTGTTTGCTTCATTCACGAGATGTTCCGAGCGTCGCAACTCGCCTTCTAGCCCCTCATAGTCACCATCTGAATGACTCACATCACGGCGATTTGCGCTGCTGTCAAGTGGCTGAACTTTCCGGCCACCGGTGAACCCTTTCTCATCTTGACCTCGCACAGCGCCCTTGTTTTTCCGAACTTGCAGTTCTTCAAAGGAATCAGTTTGCGCAGCAAGGATCAATCGTTCCCGGTACGAATGACCTTCAAACAAATCAAGATTGACTTCAAGAAGCCTGAGCAGCGCTTCCTCTCGCTGCAATGCTTTGCGATGGTTGGCCGTGTTCACGAGCAGGAGCATTGTGAAGAGAATCGCAGTGCAGATCAGCACCACGACAGTGTTGTATCCGTTTTCGATGCACCAACCTGCAATGAGCACAAGCCCAATGAGGAGTCCAAATAAAACCCTCTTTGCTTGCCGGCGCCGCTGCTCATCTTCATCGATAAAATCGAGATATTGAGCTGCCTCATTCTGCATCTTTATGCCTCATTTGAGTATTTTTTCTGCCTTTTGGCGCAGGATTTCATCAGAATCCTCGTTTTCATTCCAGCCCAACACCTTCAATGCGGTGAGTTTACTGGCCAAGATACTGTTTGAAAGACGCTCAAATGCAAATTGAATCAAAAGAAGAAAGACGAGGGCTGCAGCAATTCCGAACTGCCATTGAGTGAACCATGCAATTGCCATTGCGACCAGCACACCTTGAACAGCGGCAAAGACGAGTCTTGGCTTGATTTTAGCTTGGGAATCAAGGCTGTCAATCAAACGCTGAGCCCCCTCCTTCTTTGTCGCCATGGGACTCCCAGCAGGTATTCATTGGTCAACATGCCGGATTCAATCAAATAAATCGGCCAATACCGAGGCGTTGAATTGTTCAGTCGCCCTTTGCCCTATTGTTTGAGTTGTGGTTTGGGGCAGCGGCGCATCTTGAACCAAAACGCTGTCCTGGAGCAGGAGGTGCTGGCGAGGCTCCATCGCCAATTTCCGCAGAACGTCCGCAAGCGTTTGCTGGATTCGAGCGGTTTGATCAGATTGCATGACGAGCAAGCGTTCCAGACTGTCCAACAAGGCTTCATTCCGATTGCTTCGGTCCTCAATGGCCTTTGATTGGGCCTTCATGGCCATTTCTTGGCGAGAAAGCAATTCACGTGCAGCAGGGCTCCCTACAGCATCCCTGCGGTGGATTTCTTCCATTGCAGCACCAAGCTCTTTGCTTGTTTTCTTCAGGTTAAATTGCAATTCCTCGATGTGAAGGCCGGAGCGATGTAAATGCTGCTTCAAGCCCCTGCTTTGGTCCATAAGATGATGCTGCCGCGCCCTATGTTGCGCTGATTCGATCAAAAAAGCGGTGGCAACTGCCCCACCGAAGGCCAAGTCAGAATCCATTCGAAGTTCCATCAAGAACACCCATGCGAGCGTTCCGAATACGATTGAGCGTACTATTCCCATACTGATAACATAGGTTCGCACGGTATAATCAGTTGTCGGCTGGGGGCCCTTGGAGCCCGCCTGGAGAGGCTGGAATTGGTGTTAAGCAGTTGGCACAAAGCAGTCGTCATCAACTTCAATCAGCGAGCCAATCGTGAGCAAATGATCGATGGCCTCGTCTATTTCATCGGGCGTAATGCCATGCTTATTCATCCCCTTGAACATCACATCAAGGGTTGCAAACGGATCGCCTTTGGCAATCTGAGTTTCCACGACCACCAACAACATTTGGCATGCGACTGCGAGCAACGGGTCGTCTCCTTCGTCATCGGGTAAAAGGTCGAGGAAGGTCGCTGCAGGGTGCCTCGCGTCGTCGATGTCATGGTCTTCCCTATTGGGCGTTTGAGGCTGGGCTGCACGCGCACCCAACCCCTTGATGGCCTCATCAATATCGAGGTTAAAACAATCGAAAATGTTCCTCTGAAGCGGATCGATGCTCAGTTGGGAGTCGGGCTCGAGGCGCCGAGCGATCATTTCCAAACGGTGGAGGCGTTGCTCAACAGCAAGTCGCTCACGAGCAACATCAACCTTGACCAAATCCATCGACATATTGGCTTGCTCGATGAGCCAAGCCTCTACGCTCCATTTTGGATCGATGCTCTGCATCGCTTCTGCGAGCCGTTGAACTTCGAGCGGCAACGACTCCAAACGAACATGACCTTCTGACACCTTGTTTTGTTTGTCGCTCATGTTCTTCACTCTCCTCCTTGACGGCCTATGAAACCTTTCTTGATTGACAGAACCATCGTTTCCATTCGGTAACCGTTTCACTGCGTTCGTGAATCGGACGAAACGATGTTCCAATGGACGCCCACCTTTCACTGCATCCCTTCTTTCGCCGTCCCGTGGTTTGTGCTCGAGAATCCATTCTGCCAAAGGGGGCGCGTTCATGTAGGGGTTGCCCTTGGCGGAATCCATGGGAAATTATCGGATTGGGGTTCTTCCCGGAGACGGCACAGGTCGCGAAGTTGCGCTTGAGGCCCAGCGTATTCTCAATGCCATCGAGGCCAACACAAATCACGGCTTCGAACAGACCGTTATTCAATGCGGTGGCCAACACTACCTCCAAACAGGAGAAGAATGGGCTGAAGGATCATTCGAATTTTGCCGTGATGAGGCGGATGCAATCTATCTTGGTGCGATTGGCCACCCTGGCGCACGATTACCAAACGGGGATCTTGCCGGTGGCTCGGTTATTCTAGGGATGCGCAGTGGCTTGGACCTCTATGCCAACCTTCGTCCAATCAAACTCTACGAAGGCGTACCACACAAGGTGCACGGGCGATTCACCCAAATTTGGCAACCCGGCATGGTGGACATGACCGTTCTTCGTGAGAACACCGAAGGCCTGTATCATTCGTTGCTTCGCCGAAGCGCCGATCGGGCACAAGGCCGAGACCCATACGAACCGCCTTCTATGGAATTCCCAGGTCTCAAAGGGGAAATCGCCTACGATCCACGGCCAATTTCAGAACACGGCAGCGAACGGCTGATTCGCATGGGTTTTGAAATTGCTGAAACCCGTAACGGTGCGCCAGTTGATGGCGTCAAGCGTGTGTCCTGCATCGATAAATCCAACGTGACTCGAGGATGTCAATTGTTCCGCCGCACCTTCGACAAAGTGTCAGAACAGTATCCGGGCACCGAGAAAGACTACGGCTACATCGACGCCTTCATGCAGTGGTTAACCCGCTCTCCTGAGTCCTACGATGTTGTCGTGACATCAAACATGTTCGGTGACATTGCAACTGATTTGGGGGCTGTCCTTCAAGGCGGCATGGGTATGGCAGCTTCTGGAAACATTGGTGACGACCATGCATTCTTCGAACCAGTCCACGGATCCGCTCCGAAATACGCTGGTATGAACAAGGTCAACCCAATCGCGACCATCAACTCCATCCAATTGATGATGGATTGGCTTGGTCGCAGAAACGGAGAAGAAGAACTTGTTCAAATCGGTCGTTTAATCGATGAGAGTGTTGCTGATCACCTTCGGGATGGCAAAGGGCTCACTTACGACCTTGGGGGAAGTTCCTCTTGCTCCGCTGTTGGCGAAAGCATCACATCAAGATTGGTTGCCAAACTCAGTGAAGAGTTCTGATTGGACCTCAATCGTCTTTTGACGCTTAAGCGCTAAATCTCGTTACGATATGGCGCAATGCTTCTGCAAGGTTCTTGTTGTTATCAAATGGAGATTCTGTTTCAAGGGGCTGTTCGGTTTGGACTAGGTCAAGCATATTTTGAGCAACTCTTGTCAACTCGTCAACAATCGTGATGCTTCCCATTTTTGCCGACCTTGAAAGAGGGTTCAGGTCGATGACGATGACGGTTTTTCCCATTGCAACCAACGCCTCGCAACGGTCGCCATCTTCCAACGGCACCATGATGACATCAGCATCGATAATGCCTTCTTGAGTGCAATTTGCTCTTGGGCCTTTCAATCCTGGAATCCGAGCGTTCGGTTCAGCACCAAGGATTTTGACATCCAGATTCAATTCGCTCTTGATGGCTTCAAGACGCCCTAACAACGCTTCCATGCGCTCTGGTGTCCGATAGAAAATATTGATTTCAACAGGGCAATCGAGGCGTTCAGCGAGCTTTAGCAGGGCCTCACCTGCGAGTGCAACAGCGTTCCCGTTCAGGCTTAGCACGGGGCGACTCGCGCGTTTCAAAGCGTCAAGCGCGCACAAGGTGGCAAGATGAGCGCTTGCAATGGTCTGCTCCCCAAGCAGGTAATCGTAAGCCTCACCTCGGCCGTGCGCAATCATTGCACTGCCGGCAAGCAACCCTTGTTGTTCCGCTTGCTCAAGACGGTGACGGAGCAGAAGCGATTGATAGCGCGGGTGGCTTGGATCAGCAGCGACATCATCCATGAACTCACCTCGTTCATGCGCCTGCCATGAGCATTGAAATGTCAAGTGGGGAAGTCCCTCTGTTGATGGCGCTGGTCGAGAGCACGTCAAGACCACATTCATGCCACTGATCAAGGTCTTCGAATTGAATCCCACCGCTTGCTTCGAGAATAACATGCTCTCGCAGGCTCATTTCAGTCAATTCTTGAGCGACTTCTTTGCATCTTTCCGGACCAAAGTTATCGAGCATAATGACCAATTTTTTTGCGCCCTCTTCACGGCGTTTAGCCCAAAGTGCTGCGGCAATGATTGCTTCTTTGTTTTCACGCACCTCAATTTCAAGAAAAGCCCCACATGTCTCAAGGTCAACCTCTTGCAGGTAATGTGCAATACGGTTGGCGTGACCGTCGATGTCATCAAGCATTGAAGCGAGGTCGTTTTCTTTGATCATGGTCGCATCAAATTTGTTGAGTCGGTGCGTTAAGCCACCCCCGAGATGGACCGCCCACTTGTCCATCAGTCCCCATACTGTCTTTCGAGTGCATGCGATTTGACCAGGCGCTATTGCAGACCAGCGTTTTGCTTCAGTTGCGATACCAGACAGTTGACCGAGGACATTGAGAATGCTTCGCTCCATGGCTAACAACACTTCTCGATCGCCTTGAATGGTTGCGATTTCATGACCTTTTGTGACCCGCTTTCCATCGCCGGCCCACCATGTGATTTTGAGCGAAGGTGCCCAGATTTGGAGCATATGGTCGATGGCAGCCGTTCCAACAACAATCCCATCGGACCGTGCGATGATGGTTGCTTCAACATCGTTTGATCCTCCCATGAAGGGCATGTCAATTCCATCGTCTGCAAGCAGTGCACCAACCCATCGATCGAAGCTTGCAAGGAGCATGCGAGTCGGTCCATTTTCTGCAGACCACAAGACATGCCCACGGTCGTGAGGGGGTCGCGATGCTTCGGCCACGAGGTGGGCTAAGGGTTCAACAACTTCAAACCAATTGATGCAGAATGGCTTGTTCCGAGATGGTACAAGTTTTGATAAGCCAAAACAACAGCAAGAAACCGTGGAAACCGAAGGCACATCTTCCTTAACGGCCGCTGCGTTGCGCGAACGCATCGTTTCGAGTCAAGTCATCCACATCTTTGGTGCAGGCCTCAACGCCGAACGTCCGGCTCATACCGCTGTTGCAGAATTGTCCTCCCGTGGCTGGGCGTGCGCACCCGTTCACCCCAGAGATGCTGGCGGGTCCATCTCTGGCTTTCCGATTCGTCCCTCGCTCGATAGCGGCGTGCTTCCAGAAATCGTCGTGTTGTTCTTAGCTCCTGAGCGAGCAAGAGCGGTTGTTCGAGATCTCATCATGAGGCTAAGCCACGAAGCCTTCCCACTCATCTGGTTTCAACGTGGAGCGCAAGATGCCCCGTCAATCGAAGCCCTCGAATCGATGGGCGCTCCATTTGTGGTCAACGATTGCATCGTTGAATACACCAATCGCAACGAGTATCATTGCGCTCAATCTCCTCTTCCACAATCATTCTGCCTTCAGATTGCATCTGAAGACGGGGATGGTTGTTCAGTGTGGTCGGTCCACTCCACACATGACGCGTCACTTGCTCGCCCCACACACGCCCTTGAGTGGGTCGGCACATTGGATGAATTGGGAGTTTCACATCACACCATCCCTAGGTACATCCGTTCTTTGCAAAAAGACGGAGAAACGCTCGATGCTCTTGCCCTTCGGCTTTCACACTCACAGGTGATGATGTGAAAGGTTCGGTTGATGCACGGCGTAGAGGTAGCGTTATGATGGTCCGGAAGGGAGGTGTTTCTGTGCGTGCAAAAGCGATGTGCCTCATCTTGCTTGGAGCGCTGTTCGTTCCGATGGCTGCAGGGAGTGCCACGCTTGATTCAAATTCAGAAATAGAGGGCGCCCCTTTCTCCAACGCAGAGCATCATCCAATCATCGACGAATATTCACCGGCCATCCAAGCCTCAATCGCCTTCCACAGCGATCTCAGTTCCTATGAGGAATCAGCATTGGCCACAACTCACTCTTGGATTGTGTTCTCATCCCAGGCCATGGGTCCTGCAGCTGGTCATCTCGAAGGTGCTTATGTGGTGGAACTTAACAGCGGTGAAGCGCTTGAAACGCTGAGTGAATGGCAACGAACGGGCGCGATTGAAGCCGCTTACCCCCTTGTCGAACGATCAATGGAGCCGCGCTGGACGCCAAATGATCCTAAATTCAACGATCAATGGCATTTGGTCAACAGCGGACAAACCGGGGGCGTGAGTGGCGAGGATGTGAACATCACTGGAATTTGGAATTCATACAAAGGATCAGGTGTTGTGATTGGCATTGTCGACGACGGTTTGGATTGGAACCATCCCGACATATCAACATACTATGATTCCACTTTGGATTATGATTTTTGCAACAACGATGGCGATCCAACACCGACCTCAAATAACGCCCACGGCACGGCTGCTGGCGGTGTTGCCGCAGCAACCGGCAACAATGGCGTAGGTGTGACCGGGGCTGCCCCAGAAGCCAGCCTTGTCGGTCTTCAATTGATTTCGTGCAGCACCACCGATGTAAGGGAAGGAAACACCTTGAGTCACGAGCGCCAAGACATCGACATTTACTCCAATTCGTGGGGGCCAAGTGACAATGGAAAAACGCTGTCAGGTCCAGGACCGCTGATGATGGCTGCGATGGAAAATGATGCACTGCTTGGAAGAAGCGGCCTTGGGAATCTCATCACATGGGCGGCAGGAAATGGCTTAGACGATGATGACAATTCAAACTATGACGGCTATGCCAATCTTCGCTACACCATCGCAGTGACGGCAGTGGATCACAAAGGACAACAGTCGTATTACGCTGAACCAGGGGCGAACATCCTTGTTGCATCTCCTTCAAACGGAGATGGAGAAAGCATCACGACCACAGACATCGAAGGTTCAGGCGGCTACACCAGCAACGACTACACCGATACCTTCGGAGGCACCTCCTCAGCAACGCCTCTCGTTTCAGGGGTGCTTGCTTTGATGCTCGAAGCAAACGCGAACTTGACGTGGCGCGATGTGCAACACATCCTTGTCCATTCCTCTCGACAAAATGACGCACTCGATGCGTCTTGGGGCGTGAACGGTGCTGGCTTAGATGTAAGTCACAAGTATGGCTACGGCGTGATTGACGCCGGTGCTGCAGTTTCAATGGCAGAGACATGGTCCACTGTCGGTGAAGAAATTTCTTTTTCTTCAGGCACACTTACAGTGGACACAGACATCCCTGACAACGATCCAAATTACATCTCAGATACGACCAGCGTGACCGATGCAATTTTGGTTGAGAACGTCGATGTGATTGTGGACATCCCTCATGAGTTCCGAGGGGATCTAGAGATTATTTTGACAAGCCCACAAGGCACTCAAAGCGTCCTGAGCGAAAAGCACGATGACGACAACTCAGATTTCAGCAACTGGCGTTTTTCAAGCGTCCATCATTGGGATGAAGACAGCCGAGGCGATTGGACCCTGACCGTCGAGGATCAGGGCAACAACGATGTCGGTTCGTTTGACGAGTGGGAATTGGTCGTGTATGGCACCCAAATGAACCTCGATTCGGATGGAGACAACCTTTCGGACACCAATGAAACCGATGTTTACGGCACAGATCCAAACGACATTGACACCGATGACGATTCCATCAACGATGGCCTTGAAGTTTTGATTTACGGGACTGACCCGCTCTCCAAAGACACAGACGGGGACGGGTTGGAAGACGGCACTGAGATTCTTGTGAACGGAACAAATCCCCTTGACAACGACACGGATGATGATTTGCTTTCGGACGGCGATGAAGTCAATGTCTACGGTACAAATCCGCTGGTGTTCGATGCCGATGCGGATGCAGACGGGTATTATTGGTTCCAAGATTGCAATGACAGCAATGCCGACATATCCCCCTCGGCAATCGAGGTCTTGAATGGCATTGACGATGATTGCAATGGCACTATGGATGAAGGATTCAACCTCACCGACGCAGACAGCGATGGACTTTCAGACTACGAAGAATACCATGGCTACGGCACCGATTGGCAGAACAGTGACACGGACCTCGATGGGCTTGAAGATGGCGAAGAAGTGTTCACCTCCCTGACGGACCCTTTGGTCAAAGACAATGATTCAGACATGGACGGATTCTACTGGTTCGAGGATTGCGACGACACCAATGCATCTCTGAACCCCTCCATCGCGGAAGTTTTGGACGGGCTGGACAACAACTGCAACGATGAAATCGATGAAGATTTCATCGGCACAGACGCAGACTTAGATGGACTACTGGACATGGAAGAATACCTCACACACGGGACAAATCCATTCGATTCCGACACCGATGGCGATGGATTACTCGATGGCGTTGAATTGTTCTCAACCAAGACCAATCCCCTCGTTCCAGACCTTGATGGTGATGGAGATGGGTACCGCTGGTTCAATGATTGCAATGACAATGACAGCTTGATCTCGCCAAGCGCAACGGAACGTTGGAATGGTGTTGATGATGATTGTGACGGCGAAATCGATCAAAACATTGACCGCTCAGCGTACATTTCGGCCTTTCCACAAAGTCGCAATCTCAACTTGAACGCCACAAATGATTCTCTTGAGGTCGGTTTGTCTGTGTCGCTTGACATGTCCACAATGGAGAAACTCAATGTTTCAGTCATGTGGTATCGAAACGACACGCTGATTGGCACGGGTTTTAATTTCCAAGAACAAGCGGTCAACTGTTCATCTCCTTCCTCGGACTTCGCACAGTACCTTTGCGACACCAATGGGACGGTCGGCCCTGAATCCATTACTGCTACCCTCAGCGACGACCGAAAGGAACTCAGCGTCACTTGGGCCATCACCTACCAAGTTTGGAATCCACCACCTCCTGAACCCGTTGTCGAGGAAAAAGCGGTTGAAAATGAGTCAACGGTCATGTCCACACTGGAATCAAACGCCATCTTAGTTGCATCAGCAATTGCGTTCCTCGTTGCGCTTCTTGCCTTTGCAGCCACTCGCCCTCGTCGTCCGAAGCAAGCAAAGCAAAGCCCGTTTACACAGGCACCTCAATCGTATGTTCCGCCACAGTTTGCTGGAGTGCCATCGGCCCCTGATTTGGGCAGTCTGCCTCCTTACGACCCGCGCCGCTGATGTGCTTCACTGGGGCTGTTGAATAAGGCTCCAACCAAGCAACCGTCCTTCATTGGCATCAGCCAACAGGTTGAGTTGATTTGTCCAACCATCATTGCCATCCCAAGAACGGGACATATCGATGGAAACTGCTCCATCAGCGTCGCTGGCAAGGCTTGAGAGAATCGAGTTGAGGTCTCCGCCGGGAACGACAACCAAGTACCCGACTTCCACTTCAGATTGATACGCACCATCGGGGGTGAAGAAGAGGTCTGGGCCAGTCAATTGTCCGAAGAGAGTGGGATCAGACAGCCGTTCTTCCATTCCTGATATGTTCAATGTGGACGGGATTGCTTCACGGTTATGAGCAGCAGGATCGTCGAATGAACCCCGTTCCCAATACTCACATGTGGTGTCGCTAGGGGCTCCTGTGAGGTTGAATTTAACCCAACCAGACGTCTCTTCGGTGTTCACCCAAGACATGTTCCATTCGCTTCCTTGAGCAGTGTCTAATGTTGTTGCGCGCCAGACATAACCACCATCGTCCAGTGCACTCGCAGCGCCAGGGGCGACACCTTGGAAATAGTCGAAGCATTGGATTGCCTGTTCAAAGGTGTGTGTTCTCATGGTTGACTCGTCAGGCATGTGCACTCCGTTTGACCCCCAAGAAATGAGGTCTGAATCATCGATTTGAATTTGATTGGCTTGCGGCCTTGAGGAATAGGAACGGCCTAAATCAAGTTGCTTTTGACCGCGTTCAACGGTTGTGCGTTCGAAGACGTGATGCAATTCCAAATCACCTTCAGGCAACACCAAATCGTTGAGGAGTTGTGATGTTGTTGAGCAATCTTGCTGGTTCGTTTGAGAACTTGAGATGATCACATCGACCTTTTGCTTTGCAGCCCATGGGTTACCTTCCTCAATCCACAATTCCATCGTCGCAGAGCCTAAGCAGTATGTTTTGATGTCTTGATGCGTTGCAACCACTTTCCAAGCAGGGCTGTTCGAGAATTCGTCGTTGCCCACGACGCGCCAGTCCCAGCCGTTGCTGCTGCCTAATGCTCCCGTTTCAATCATGGTGTTTCCCAACAAATCTTCGATTTCGATGGGTTGTAACATCATGGCCAAACCAGGGGCAAGGGTGTCCAAGCCACCAAGCAGGCCCCCAACACCGTAAGAGACCGTTGTACCACGATAATCAGCGGGAATAGAGGGCAGTCGCAATTCCCAATCTGCTTCGGTGGAAAGCAAAGCCCGTTCGCGCAGTTCAGTGTATTGTTTCGTTTCGATTTGCGCACTCCCTTCAGCGCTCGTTCCAAACGTACTGCATCCACTGAGCACGCCAGGGGGATAAGTTGTGATCTTGAACCGGTCCAGGGTGTTGCTGTTGACGCTTTCAACGGCAAGCCATTGACTTCCCATGCCGCCTTTTGCAATCA
>Ga0209631_10000135_pt1 | contig 95478 bp, 86 predicted proteins | sample COG_08_FD_184752 | JGI IMG/M metagenome (GOLD analysis project Ga0209631, IMG submission 184752) | Pelagic Microbial community sample from North Sea - COGITO 998_met_08 (SPAdes) (version 2) | ecosystem: Environmental > Aquatic > Marine > Neritic zone/Coastal water | place: Helgoland, sampling...
GTCATGGACCTAAAAACGCCAGCATCAGGAGAGGTCAGCCGCAACTTGTATTCAAATATTGCGGAACTGAAAGCCATTGATCAGGTGAAATTTGTAATTTGTGATCGTGCAGATTACGAATGGGCGCGTTTTAAGATTGATGAATATTCTCTCTCAGAGCGCGTTTGTGAGGTGCTATTTTCCCCGGTTTACAATGTTCAACCGGCTAAAGAATTGGCTGAGTGGATCCTCTCGGACGGTCTTGATGTGCGTCTCCAAATTCAGCTCCACAAACTACTCTGGGGAGATATAGCCGGTGTCTAGTGTTAAAAAGGCTGTCATTTTGCTCTCAGGTGGGCTCGATTCTGCAACGGTCTTAGCCCTCGCTCGATCCCGTGGCTATGCTTGTTATTGCTTGAGCTTTGTTTATGGTCAACGCCATGATGGCGAAGTGGATTATGCCAAGGGCATTGCGGAACGGCTTGGAGCCAGCGCACATCGAATTGCGACCATTGATTTGACCGCCTTTGGAGGATCGGCGTTAACTGATCATTCCATTGCCGTACCGGAGTATGGCGCCAGTGACATCGATATCCCGATCACGTACGTGCCCGCTCGAAACACTATTTTTTTATCCTATGCGCTCGCTTGGGCAGAAGTGTTGGGCGCACTCGATATCTTCGTCGGGGTGAACGCGGTGGATTACTCGGGGTACCCAGATTGTCGGCCTGAATTTATCACGGCCTTCGAATCGATGGCGAATTTGGCGACCCGGCGCGGCGTCGAAGGTGAGTCAGTCACGATCCACACGCCGCTGATTCATTACTCAAAAGCAGACATTATTCAACTGGGGCTAGACAGAGGGCTTGATTATGCAGAAACGGTGTCGTGCTATCAGCTCACGCCGGATGGGTTGGCGTGCGGTGTCTGTGATAGCTGTGGGCTTCGACGCGCCGGGTTTCTTGAAGCAGGGGTTGATGATCCAACCCGATATGTCCCTGGTGTGTTCTGATCGTCGAGAACACGACCGATGGTGACTGATCTGCTTTCTTGGATTGCGCAAGAGCGTGACCTGGCCTTTGCAGCACTGATGTTGATGGGGTTCATCGAGGCTTGTCCAGGCCTCGGTCTTTTTATCAGCGGGGCTATTTTGCTCTCTGCGGCGAGCCTGATCTATGCCGAAGGCCTCTTGTCCCTGCCGGAAATTGTTTCTGCAGCGGTCATTGGTGCATTCATTTCTGATCAATTTGGATTCTATTTGGGTCGTTATTTAGGCGCTGAACTGATCGATCTTCCATGGATGCAAAAACGCGCAGGGCTGGTCGAAAAAACGCAAGCCCAGCTTCGTCGCTTCGGTGCTTTTACAGTGGTGATCGGGCGATTACTCACAATGGTTCGAAGCTTGGTCCCTATGCTACTTGGCGCGAGCGGTTTATCGTCGATAAAGTTTTTCCTTTTTGATGTCATAGCCTGCGGTATCTGGGGCGCTGGATTGGCCGGGCTTGTCATAGGGGTTGGATCGGTGTTGGGCGCTTAGTCAGCCAAAGGGATTTGGGAGGTAAAGGATCCCAGCGCCATGCTGGCTTACAACGTGATCCGTGGATTCGGCCCTGTGAATTTTGACTGAAGAGACATGGGCGTATCGACCTTAATCTTTAAAACAACAATGATCTTGGGCATCCAGCTATTGATTCTATTGTATTGTGCGGCCTGTTGGATCGCTCAGTCTCCTGGGCCCTGTTTCTCACGTGTCGCTACTTTGACAAAAACACCTAGCGGGGGTCTTGTCAGTTGTTCCGAGTTTGACAAGATTGTTATGGACTGTGGGCAGTCCAAAAAGCGCCGCTGGGCTGTCACGCTTGGATTCGTGAGCGGTTACGTAATGGCCTCCATGCTTTATAACCAGGATCTGTTATTGGGGTTGTTCGGGATGACGCTGCTGAGCGTCGCGGCCGCCCCGCTCTTGGGGCAGATGATGATTGACGCAGATCGTGGGGATGGAAAGCGCGCGCTAAAAATAGTGATTTTGTCAGTAGGGGTGTTGGGCCTTTTTGGACTACAACATCCCTCAGACTTCAGCGTGCCTTGGGTCATCGTCGCTGGCTGTTTGGCCCTTTTGTTTCTGAGTCTCGGCCTGGTTGCACGGATGCGGTTGTGTTCTGCAAGCCAACTAAGCGGGGTTGTCGTTTTGTTGATCTTCCAGGGAATAGTTCTTAGTCATTTTCAAGGATTGGCCGCGCTTGAGGGTCTTGAGGGTAATGCTTGGCGAGATGCGTTGGAGATGGCTGTTGCGCTTTACTTCAAAGTTTGGCCAACCATGCCTTTGGTGTCAGAGTGACGCCCATCTTACGACGGAGTTAAAGTCTAGTGTGGTCTTATCGAGGACCTTGGGAAATGGGTCGGCGGTTGTATTGACCCGAAATTGCCCAGGCATCTCTGAAACGTTTGTCAGAAACCCGGGCTCACCATGTAAGTCTCCCGCAAGTGAACGTTTAATCCCTAAAATCTTGGATCAAAAGTCCGGCCCTGTGGGTGCTTTGGTTTGCACGATTTTTCGGGGTGATTTAGCGCTGAGGGAAATGGTGGGCCGTGATGGATTCGAACCATCGACCAATTGGTTAAAAGCCAACTGCTCTACCAGCTGAGCTAACGGCCCTCAAGAAGTCGCCATCATACCGTTCCCAACTGAAAACTCAAGGTCTAACTTGAGAGGATGTGACGAATCACAAGGTGCGCTTTTTTACCGGCGCCAAGTTGATCGAGGGTGTTCAAGCCGCCGGGGTTGACCACATTGATCTCGATGACAAAAGGGTAGACCAGGTCGATACCCACGAAGCAGGCGCCGAGGGTTTTGCAATGCTCACCCAGACGGTCGATCAGAGCGACTTCCTCCTCGGAGAGCACTGTTGCTTGCGCGGTGGCGCCCTGCATTAAATTCGTTCGATGGTCGTCGGTTTGGGTTCGCAGGTAAGTTCCGATCAACTTGCCATTGGCGAGTAACACTCTTTTTTCACCGTTTTTGATCTCTGGGATATAGGCCTGCAGGAGCACATATTGATCTCTTTTAATGCCATTGACGTGGCGAAGAATGTCCCGGTAATTTGAGGTCTCTCGGTTAATTAAGAAAACGCCCTGGCCGAGGCTTCCTGCAGGGGGTTTAAGAATCCAATCACCCCCGGCCTCGATTACCTTGAACAGCGTTTCAGGGTCTCGGCTTCCGTAGGTTTTTGGGTGTTGGAACAAGTGACTCAGTTGAGTCAACGCATATTTGCTCCGTAGGTGAAGGAGTGCTTCGGTGCTATTGATGACCCGGGTTTGCCCTTCGACAATCCGCAGCAGCTGAAGTTTGTCTAAAAAGCTGGCGCGCTCTCCAAGAGAGAGGACCCAAACGCAGTCAAAGCTTAGACAGTCTAAAGTGGCAGCGGACCCTGAGCGTTCGAAGTTTTGAGAAGATGCGACTTCGTAAAAACCTTGGGTTTGGACGCGTTGATGATTGAGCCTCAGATGGTCGATGCTACCCCAACTCACTCGGTGCCCCTCGCTGATTGCGGCTTCGGTTAAAAGCGCAAGGTTACTCTCGGCTTTGACATCGAATAGTTGACTGAGAAACAATAGCTGCATGGCATGATTGTCGGCGAGTCTTTGAATAATTACTACTCTCCCAACGGGAGTATTAACAGCTTTTACAATGCTCTGGCCTTGCGGAGAAAGAGTCCGGAGAAAGGGCCTAAGGAACCGATTGATGATTAAGTGTCGGGTTAGGCCGTTTGGGCTTATAGTGAAAGCGGATCAAAATCGAAGATAGCTCCGGTCGTTTTGCGTACAATTGGTTATCTGTTCTTACACTCAATTAGAAACCATTATGAATTTAGTTGTCCCTGAGCATCCACTGAAGCCTTCTTTGAACGATCAGGAGCGGGAAGACCTCATCGAGCGGATCAAAAGCTTGCTTGACGAACGTCAAGCAACGCTTGTTGCGCACTATTATACGGACCCAGAGATACAAGCTTTGGCCGAAGAGACCGGCGGTTGTGTGGCTGACTCGCTTGAAATGGCTCGATTTGGGGCGCTCGCTGAGCAATCCACTGTTTTGGTCGCAGGCGTCCGGTTTATGGGAGAGACAGCCAAAATTTTAAGTCCTGAAAAAACGATCTTAATGCCGACGCTTGAGGCCACGTGTTCTCTTGATTTGGGTTGCCCAATTGAGGCTTTTGATGCGTTCTGTAACGAGCACTCTGATCGAACCGTGGTGGTTTATGCGAATACGTCAGCAGCGGTTAAAGCGAGGGCCGATTGGGTCGTGACGTCTAGTATCGCTTTGGACGTGGTAGACCATTTGAGCGCTGCAGGAGAAAAAATTCTTTGGGCACCGGATCGCTATTTGGGCGCTTATGTCCAAAAGGAAACCGGTGCGGATATGGTGCTTTGGCAGGGTGCCTGTATCGTGCATGAGGAGTTTAAAGCCAAAGGCATTCATGATTTAAAGCAGGTCTACCCTGAAGCGCGGGTGTTGGTTCATCCCGAATCACCCAGCGCCGTGATCGAGGCAGCAGACGTGGTGGGGTCGACCTCACAGTTGATTAAAGCTGCGGTGGATCTTGACGCCGAAACGTTCATTGTTGCCACGGATCGTGGAATATTCTACAAAATGCAGCAGCTCGCGCCAGAAAAGCGTTTTCTTGAGGCGCCCACGGCGGGAAACGGCGCCACTTGCCGCAGTTGTGCGCATTGCCCTTGGATGGCAATGAATGCTTTGTCCAATATTGAGCAAGTATTGAAACACCAAGACCAAGAAATTCAGGTGGCTGCTGATCTGGCTGAACGCGCCCTGAAGCCGTTGCAAAGGATGCTTGATTTTAATCGTTGATGCTTAACCAGCATTAGGAATCTGCAAGGCGATGATTGCGAGAGGCCTAAAAGAGGCTTCTCCTAATGGGCCTGCTGAGCACGCAAGGCGCTTGTTAAACAAACATAGACCAATCCTTCGTCCGGTCTCGAGTTCAAAACAGAAGCGCAGTATTCGCTGTTTTTGCCATGATTGGCTCACAGCGCCAGCGGGTGGGGCTTTCAGCGGACAAGGACTGAAGGTTACTCGTCGGATCTTTCCTGAAGGACCCAAATCTCATCGATTCTTTGTTTAATTTTGGCGCTGAGTTGAAAATTTTGGCGGACCAAGGGTATCGCATATCCGAGCTGTTTTATGGCGCCATCTAAATTGCCATTCAGGACGAAATACTCTGCTCGGGCTTGATGCACTCCGGGAATGTCATTGGCTAGACCGCGGCTCTCAGCAAGCTGGTACCAAATTTGATCATCATTTGGGCGGCGAAGGGTCAATTCGGTCAGCACCTCACTGGCGAGCTCTGGGCGATCGAGACTGATTAACAATGATGAGTAGAGCATTGATAGCGGATAGTTTCCCGGACTGATCGCCAATGCTTTTTCAGCACTCGCGAGGGCTGGTTTGATCTTTCCCTGAGCTGCCAGCAGCTCTATGTGCGCTACCTCGAAGGCAATGTGATTGGGGTAGCGGTCCTTGAGGGAATTGAGTCGTCGCGCCGATGCTTCAAATCGCCGATCCTGGATGTAGGCTAAGGCCAGGGCATAGTCGTCGGCGGCTTGCTCGGCAGATGTTTCCGCCCTGGGCTGGGAGGTCAGTTGCGTGATGAGGCCCTGGGTTTGGGTGCTTTGTTGTACAGTGACTCGGGCTCGCATGAGCTGATAGTCGAGGTTGGGTGGCCATTTCTTTTTAGTGACACTTTCGGTTTGGTTATAAGCATCGCTGATTCTGTTTTTGGTCACGGGGTGGGTCCGGAGAAATTCAGGGACCTGCTCCGCACTGGTTCGATTCAATCGATCCAGCCGTTCAAACATGTAGGCCATGGCGCGTGGGTCAAGGTCGGCTCTGATCATAGTGGCGATGCCAACACGGTCTGCCTCGGCCTCCCTGGTTCTGCTATAGCTCAATTGCTGGGCGCTCGCTAATCCATTGCTGGTGGTGATCGCGGCGAGCCCCGCTTCGCTGCCCGCCGTGGCTGCGAGAATAGCGCCCGCGAGTAGTCCAGCAATGGAGATGACGCCAGCTTGTTTACTGGCCTCTATACCCCGGGCAAAGTGCCGTTGACTCAGGTGAGCGAGCTCGTGGGCTAGAATCGCTGAGAACTCGTGCTGAGTTTCAGCGTGAAGGAATAGTCCGTGATTGATTCCGATCACGCCTCCTGGTGCTGCAAAGGCGTTAATCATTGGGTTTTTGATCAGCGTAATGTAGAGCCTGCGGTCCTTGAGGTTGCTGTGCTCAGATAATCGAAAAATTAGATGTTCGAGGTAGTCCACAACCAGTGGGTCATCAAAATGAGGTGTTTGAGCGCGTACCGCACGGAGGAACCTTTGGCCGAGTGCGTGTTCGTAGGTCAGAGAAGTTGCGGCCGGGCTGGCGCCACCGAGTTCAGGTAGGTTCAGCTCCGCTCGGATGTCTTGGCCACTCCCAGACCCAAAAAGGATCGCGCAGCAGCAAAAAATAGCCTTAAATCTCATGCGTGTATGTTCGCAGGGGTTGGGTCAGGAGTTCAACCTGATTCGGATGCTTTGGACTGTTATACTTGTAAAAGCCAACTGAAGAATGCTCATGCCGACCGACGAGAAATTACCTATTTTGCTCGATACCAAGGGCCTAAATTGTCCCATGCCGCTGCTCAAGGCAAAGCAAAGGCTGAACAAGCTTGAGTCGGGGGACATTTTGCTGATCGAAGCGACTGATGCGGGGTCAGTGAGGGATTTTCAGGTTTTTGCGGATCAAAGTGGTCACGTTTTATTGGAACAGTCAGATGAGTCTGGTATTTATCGGCATTGGATCAAAAAGACCTGAGGAACCAAGCCATGATTGAGATTTTCAAAAAGTGGGTTGGACGATACCTTGCTCAAGAAGAATCCTTGATCTTGTTATTCCTATTATTGGGTATAGCGCTCTTTTTTTCTTTGCTGGGTTCGGTCCTGGTTCCCGTTCTGACGGGGGTTGTCTTGGCGTACGTTATGCAGGGCGTGATCAATCAGCTGCAGCGTGCCCGTATCCCGTCCCGTTGGTCGATGATCATTACTTATCTGTTATTTTTGGGTGGATTTGTAGGGTTTTTCCTTTTCTTGATGCCGAGAATTTGGCGACAATTGAGCAGTTTATACAACGATCTGCCAGGCTTAAGCGAAAGACTTGGGACAACTCTAGGGCTGTTACCCGAACAATTTCCCTTGCTGATTTCGGAGCGACAGATTTCGGTTTGGGTTAATTTGCTCAGTGACCAGGCGGCAGAACTGGGCCAATGGTTTTTATCGGCCTCACTATCCCAACTGCCGGTTTTGTTGACGGTTTTAGCCTATACCTTGTTGGTCCCAATTCTAGTTTTCTTTCTCTTAAAAGATAAAGAGCAGTTGTTGGACTATTTTTTAGGGTTTCTGCCGGAAGATCGACCACTGATGGATAGGATCGGCAACGAGCTGAGCGGACAAATGGAGAATTACGTTCGGGGTAAGTTTGTTGAATTAATCATTGCCGGTCTTGCGACCTACCTCCTTTTTGCCTTCTTTGATCTAAATTACGCAGCCTTGCTCGGGTTTCTAGTCGGGGTTTCGGTCATTATTCCTTATCTTGGGATTGCAGCCGTCACGGTTCCTGTTGTTGTGGTCGCGCTGATGCAGTTCGGATTGAGTGGGGACTTTTTCTACCTCATGATCGGCTATCTAGTGATTCAAGCGCTTGATGGTTTATTGTTGGTCCCGCTGCTCTTCTCCGAAGCCAATAACCTCCATCCTTTGGCGATTATACTGGCGGTGTTGATTTTTGGGTCCTGGTTCGGATTGGCTGGCGTTTTCTTTGCGATCCCCTTGGCTATTTTAATCAAAGCACTGATTGGCGCTTGGCCAAGAGCTTAGCGGAGTTTCAGGCCAAATCAGGTTGTAGGACTGTTGTAGCATGGCTATGATGTGGCCCTTTCCTAGCGGAACCTAAACTTATGATTGGCGGCAGTATAGTGGCTCTGGTGACGCCCATGAAATCGGACGAATCCGTGGATTGGGAGTGCCTGGATAGCTTGGTTGATTGGCATGTGCAAAGTGGAACCCAAGGCATTGTGCCCGTTGGCACCACCGGCGAATCTCCAACGGTAACGCCCCAAGAACACTGCGAAATTGTAAGGACTGTGGTTGAAGTCGCCCGCGGGCGCCTGCCCGTGATCGCTGGAACCGGTGCCAATTCAACACGGGAAGCCATTGAATTCACCAGTTTCGCCAAGGAAATCGGAGCCGATGCTTGCTTGCTGGTGACACCCTATTACAACAAGCCCACGCAGGAAGGGCTGGTGCTTCATTACCAGGCCATCGCAAAAGCGGTTGATTTGCCTCAAATTCTTTACAATGTTCCGAGCCGGACGGGTTGCGATTTGTTACCCGAGACGGTCAAGCGTTTATCAGAAACTGAGCAAGTGTTTGGTATTAAAGAGGCGACTGGTCTCGTAGAGCGGGCTGCGCAAATCCGAGCGCTCTGCGGCGATGAATTTATGATTTATTCCGGTGACGATGAGACTGCCTGTGAATTGATGATTCAGGGCAGTCATGGAACCATCAGCGTCACCGCAAATTTGGTGCCTGAGCAGATGGCCTTGATGTCGGCTGCTGCCGTTTCAGGAGATCGTACTTTGGCAGAAACCTTGAATGCACCGCTGATGGGGCTTCATCAAAAGTTGTTTCTCGAAGCGAATCCAATCCCTGTGAAATGGGCCTTGGCGCAAATGGGGCGAATTCCAGAAGGTATTCGGTTACCGTTAACCTCTTTAAGCAAAGTGCATCATCAAAGTGTGGCAGCTGCGATGGTGCAAGCGGGGATAGATCAATGATGCGATTGGGATTGATAGGGTTTGCGCTTTGGGCATTATCGGGTTGCAGTTGGTTTGGTAATGACACGCTGGTCACTCGGTTAGAGACTGGATCTAGCGCGCCCACAGAAATGCCACTGGGACTTGCAACGCCTGGTTACGTCGAAATGATGCCGATTCCGGAGATTGAAGACCCCCGAGGACTCAGCGACATAGATTACGAACTCAGACGGCCTGAGCCTTTGAGCACACGCTACGGGGTTGATCAGATTGTGATTAAGAAGCTCGATGACGAGCAGTGGGTTTTTCTGGATATTCCGCCATCGGTCGTTTGGCCAAAGGTTGTCCAGTTTTGGGAAGCAAACAATTTAGAAGTCGCATCCGCAAACCCAGCCACAGGCGTTTTAACCAGTCGATGGATAACGGCTCGGGAGGGCTCGGCCGAAGATACGTTTCAAAGTATTCGAGATGGTAACGTTTTTCGAAATACACGAAACGTGAACTTGCACCAATTTAAATTGAAGATGGAACCAGGGGTTCGAAGCGGCAGCACCGAACTGTATATCGAACAGCGACAGGTTGCAGCCGACGCACCTTATCGGCTGGACAATATGATATGGAAAGGTGCCTCCGATGATCTGACGTTAGAGCGAGAAGTCCTGAAAGGCATTGCCTACTACCTAGGTGAGAATATCAGCCAAGGCACGATGAGCATGATGGCGTCTAATTTGACTGAGGGGCGGACACGCTTGATTCCTGATCGATATAAGCCAGAGTTACGCTATAAACTCGACTTTAATCGAGCCTGGGCGACGGTGGGTGACGCTTTGGAGACCGCCAATATCACCGTCAACGATATTGACCGGAGCGAAGCGACTTATTTCGTCTATTACCAGCCAACTCACCAAGTCAATCCCGGCTTTTTTAGAAAGATTTTTTCAGGGGGTGAGAAGGCACAAGATGCTGAAAGCCTCTATCAGGTTCGTTTAGAAAGCATGGATGGAGAAGTTTTGGTGACCGTGCTTCAGGGCGATGGTTTTGCTGACGGGCTGGCTGCAGAGCGTCTGCTGAAGATCATCAAAGAATATTCGACCTGATTCGTGCGGGTTGCATCGATAGGAAGTGGTAGCAAAGGTAACGGAACCATAGTTGAGGCGAGCGAGGGGCGCGTACTCGTTGATTTAGGGTTCGGTCTCAAAGAAACCGCTCGACGGTTAGCAAAACTCAATTTGACGCCGCTCGATATTGACGCGCTGATTGTTACCCATGAACATGCGGATCACATTTTGGGCGTTGCCCAATTCTCTCGAAAGTTCAAAGTTCCTGTCTATATGACTCCGGGCACCTTCGATCATAAGCGGCTCGGGGCGCTTGAGGCTGTTCATCCGGTGAATTATGAGCAGCGGTTTAAGATTCGAGGGTTGACTGTCGAGCCTGTCGTCGTTCCCCATGATGCGAGGGAGCCGTGTCAATATGTGTTCAGTGAAGGTCCTTGTCGTCTCGGCGTGTTAACCGATTTAGGACACGTCAGTGCTCATGTTGCCAAGTGCTATAAAGAGTGTGATCTTTTGTTGCTCGAGTGTAATTATGATCCTGGAATGTTGAGCCGGGGGCCTTATCCTGCGGCCCTTAAGCAGAGGGTTTCAGGAAATTTAGGGCATCTTTCGAACGATCAAGCCGCAGGATTATTGACGCAACTGAATTTGACGCGTCTGCGTCATCTTGTGGTCTCGCATATCAGTCAAAAGAATAATCACCCAGACCTTGCCAAAGCAGCGCTCTCGGATCCGTTAAAGAATTGGTCCGGTACTTTGACAATCTCCTCTCAGAACGACGGTTTCGACTGGATCCAAGTCTAAAGCTGTTTTTTTATACATACTGTATACATAAACAGTATTATGTGTTTTAATCTCTCTCCGCTTAAAGATTAAGTCAGTCGAAGGTTCAATTGGACCGGTAGACGATCTGAAGGCAAAACGAGCAAGCACAAACGAGCAAGCACAAACGAGTAAGCAAAACTCCAGCTAAAGAGAATTCCGTCAAAGTAACGCTTTAGAGGTAAAGGCTTTAGAGGTAAAAAGCTTTAGAAGCAAAACGCTTTACAAGAAAAGGACGGTTAACAAAAAGCATAAAAGGATCGGTTTATGACCATTCAACACATCAAAGCTTCAGATACCTGGTTAGTCAGTAAAGGCCGTAAAGTGTTATACCGAGGGCCTGTTAGTCCGCTGGGTTCAAGCCGAATTCTAGCGGTTGCGCTTAAACGAGACGGTTTGAAAATTATCGGCTAAGAGGGGGCAACAAAGCTGCCCAAACAAGACCATCGAGTAGAGCGTCGGGCGAGAAGACGGCGCAAGGGTCACGATGGGTTTCATCACTGTTACCGTTTACATTCATTCCGACTTGATCGTTGATACAGTCAGCCACTGGCGAGCGCTCGAGGGATGCTTTGCAAGAAAGGCGCTTACAGAGTCAGTGAGCTCGGAAAGATAAAGCGCTCGGAAAGATAAAGCGCTCGGAAAGAGAAAGCCCTCCGAAATATAAAGCGCTTAAAAAGATAGGGTCCTTAGAGAAACACAGCCCTGCCTCCAATTTCGATTTCTCCTTAGCGATAAAGGGTTCCGCATTCTTAATGCCCAGACGATCGGAGCTAAAAGGAGGGCAATTCAAACGAACCCTGGCATCAAAACAGATGCTATTGTGCAATGAGTTCAACAGGCGAAAGCTGACCTTTTCTGTACCGATGGGCGCTATCCTAGTGTTGATTGGTACCGACTGTTTCTCGAAGTTGGGCTTTCCCCAAATTACTGCAGAAACTGGCTGCCCCTCCCTTTTCCTCATTGATGTTTTAAGCGATCAATGCGCTTTGGCTAGCTCATCGGCTTGGGTCTCCTTATAATGGAACGCGTTCAAATCTGTTTGAGAAGGCCAGTCGATCTTTGCGCTACCTGTCTTCTCTACACACCTTAAATTTTTGAACATTCAACATTAAGCGAGCGGATAAAGGACATCGCATGACGATCAGTAACCAAGCGAGCGACAGTTTTGTCGCTGAAGTCGACGCCCAGAATTTTCAAGCAACGGTGATTGAAAAGTCTCAGCAAGTTCCCGTAGTTCTTGAGTTTTATGCACAAGGCGCAGCACCCAGTGAAGCGTTGACGGCAACCCTCTCAAGTCTCGTGCAGTCCTACCAGGGGAAGATATTCTGGGCCAGGGTTAATGTGCAGACGAATCCCCAGATCGTTCAACAACTCGGCGTCCGTGGCCTGCCGACCATCAAAATTGTAAAAGATGGTCAACTCCTTGAAAGTCTTGAAGGGCCTCAAACCGAGGCGCAGTTACGCGCCCAATTTGATCAGCTCACCATGAGCCCAAGTGATCAGATCAAAGCTCAGATTGCACAATTTGTGAGTTTGGGGGATCGGGAGAGCGCGATGGACATGCTGAGGGAGATGATGAGCCAAGAGCCCAGCAACTTTTCTTTGCATACTGAGTTGTGTGATTTGATGATTCAAACCCAACGCATTGAAGAAGCTGAAACCTTGTTGGCGAGTTTGCCTGACGATGCCGAGGGCATCGAGAAGGCCAGGAGTCGAATGTATTTCGTGAAAATCGTGCAAGATTTGGCACCCCTCGCTGAGCTCGCCCAGGCGGCTGCCGAAGAACCCTCTGATCAGAGTAGTTTGTTTGATCATGCTTGCGCACTGGTCGTCGACGATCAAATAGAGGCCGCATTAGAAACCTTACTCAAGATGCTGAGTCAGGATAAGACTTGGCAAGACGATGCAGCGAGAAACACGATGATAAGAGTCTTTGAGCTGCTCGGCAAAGGAGACCCCTTAGCCTCCCGTTATCGACGTAAAATGTTCACCTTGCTGCACTGATTGCTTTAAAAGGCATTAGAGGCTCTGGTTGTTTTGAAGGTCTTCGATTACGCTGGTTAAATGAAAGCCGCGTTTGACTGTTGATGTTACGAGCCTCAGCAATGACGGGTTTTGATGGACTGCCGCGCTTCGTGACCGATGAGGAGCCATGATGGAATTGAGCATAATGATTGGGCTGGTGCTGTTGGTGGTCATCTTTTTAGGTGTTCAGCTGCTCTGGATCCGCAGAATCGATCACGACCGACGGACAGTTGCTGAGACCGAAACGGGGACAGCTGAACAGCGCAAGATTCTTCATGAAGAAAACCTTGAACTGCGCGAAAAAAAAACACAGCTTGAAACCAGCCTCAACGCGAAACAGGACATCGAATCTGATTTGCGGCAACGCTTGGAAGCCTCAGAGCAAGCGCGAATCGCCCTAAACGATGAAAAAGTGCGGCTGTTAGAGCAGGTTGCACAGATTTCCACAACCATGGAACAGCAGACTCAGCATCACCAGGAGAAGATGGTGATGCTTGAGGGCGCAAAAGAGAAACTTTCTGAATCCTTTAAAGCCCTAGCGGGTGAAATTTTTGAATCCAAGCAAAAAACGTTTAAACATCAGAGTGAGGAGCAGCTCAGTCAGCTACTCAAGCCTCTTGGGGAACGGCTAAAGGATTTTCAGAACCGTGTCGAGACAGCCTACAGCGAGGAAAGCAAGGAACGTTTCTCCCTTCGCAATGAACTGAAACATCTACGAGACTTGAACGCTCGAATGAGTCAGGAAGCGATTAATTTAACCAATGCCCTTAAGGGTGAAAGTAAGACCCAGGGGACTTGGGGCGAAATCGTTTTGGAGCGCGTATTGGAAAAATCGGGCTTGGTTAAAGGTCGAGAGTACGAGGTTCAGCTTTCACTCAAAAGTGATGAGGGCCGTCGGTACCAGCCAGATGTCGTTGTCCATTTACCCGAGGGTAAGGACATTATTGTTGATTCGAAAGTCTCCCTAACGGCTTATGAACGATTTTGTTCTGCTGAAGATGAAGCCGAGCAGACGCTCCAAGCAGCGGCTCACGTGCAATCTTTAAGACAGCACGTCAAGCAATTGGGTGAAAAAGACTATCAAAACCTGATGGGAGTTCGCTCTCTTGATTTTGTATTGATGTTCGTGCCGATTGAGGCGGCCTTTTCAATGGCTCTGCAGTCTGATGATGGGCTTTTCGGGGATGCGTTTGATCAAAATATCATTATTGTTACGCCTTCGACGCTGCTTGTGACCTTAAGAACAATTCAAAATATTTGGCGCTATGAGCATCAGAGCGCCAATGCACAAGAGATCGCAAATAAGGCGGGTTCTCTCTACGACAAATTGGTCGGTTTTGTTGGTGATCTAGAGCTTGTTGGTGCGCGTTTAGCTTCTGCCCAAAATGCCTATGATGATGCGCATAAAAAACTATCGAGTGGGCGGGGAAATTTGCTTCGAAGGGCAGAATCAATGCGTGCGCTCGGTGTTAGCGCCAGCAAAAAGCTCCCGAAGCATCTGATCGAAGAAGCAGCGACCGATGCGTCAAGTTTGCTTGATTCCGCAGAGGATGAAGTGACAATTAATTGATCGGTGGGGAAAAATGGGCAGTCGGATAAGGCGCTCACTGATTAATGTTGAGGGGCGCTTCCATTCAGTTTTGAGGGGCAATTCCAAAACACAGAGATGACGCCTCGGCATTTGGCGTGGGGGGTGATCGAGATTAACCTTCAAGGAGGACCAAATGAAGGGCTGCTCGATTTGAAGGGGCTGCGATTGTAAGAATCTAGAAAAAGATGCAGTTGAGCTGCCGTAAGTCGAACAGCTGTCAGTTGAACAGCTGTCAGTTAAAAAATGAAGTGGATGAGTCCCAAGTTGAGGGAAATGAGTTTGAAAAATAGGAAGAAAAACCATGGATTCTGATAATAAAGAGCAAGCGCTCAAGGCCCAAAATGCCTACTGGCGAGCCAATGTGACGACGTTGCTTTGTTTGCTGGCTGTCTGGTTTGTGGTGTCTTTTGGATGCGGAATCCTGTGGGTTGATACGCTGAATCAATTTAGTTTCTTTGGATGGAAGTTAGGATTCTGGTTTTCCCAGCAGGGCGCGATCTATGCATTTGTGGTCTTGATTTTCGTGTATGTCTGGCGAATGAATGCTTTGGATCGGCGCTTTAACGTTGAGGAGGACGTCTGATGTCCGCTCAAGTTTTAACCTATGTGTTTGTAGGCCTCACTTTTGGCCTCTATATTGCGATTGCCATCTGGAGTCGTTCTGGCTCAACCCAAGAATTTTATGTCGCGGGAGGGCATGTTCATCCAGTTGCCAATGGCGCAGCGACGGCAGCTGACTGGATGTCGGCTGCCTCTTATTTGTCCATGGCCGGCATTATCGCATTTGAAGGGGCTGACGGAGCTCGTTACTTGATGGGCTGGACCGGGGGCTATGTCTTGTTGGCCTTGTGTCTCGCACCGTATTTAAGAAAATTTGCGAAGTTTACGGTCCCGGATTTTGTCGGAGATCGCTATTATTCGCAGACCGCCCGAGTCGTCGCGGTGCTCTGTGTCATTTTTATATCATTCACTTACATTGCGGGGCAGATGCGAGGTGTGGGGATCGTGTTTTCCCGCTTCCTGGAGGTTGAGATCGAAATGGGTGTCATCATAGGAATGGGCATCGTATTTTTCTATGCTGTCCTCGGTGGCATGAAGGGGATTACTTATACCCAGGTCGCCCAATATTGTGTGCTGATCTTTGCCTATCTGGTTCCAGCGATCTACATTTCTTTGATGTTGACCAACGTGCCCCTGCCGATGCTCGGGTTTGGTGCAACCGTCAGCGACGGGTCGGGAATGTTCCTGCTCGAAAAGCTCGATGGCCTGACTGAAGAGCTTGGGATGGCAGCGTTTACTGAGGGACGTAAATCGACCGTCGATATGTTTTTTATCACGGCGGCGTTGATGGCGGGAACCGCGGGATTACCTCATGTGATCGTTCGATTCTTTACGGTACCCAAGGTCCGGGATGCGCGGATCTCCGCAGGTTATGCCCTGATCTTTATCGCGCTCTTATATACCACCGCGCCAGCGGTTGCAGCGTTCGCGCGACTCAATATCATTGATTCGCTGAATGAGGCGAGTTATGCGGAATTGCCGGATTGGTTTGGAAAATGGGAAGACTCAGGGTTACTCGCTTGGACCGATAAAAATAATGATGGAAGACTTCAATACCGCGGTGGCCCGGCTCTATCGCCCACAAAACCTGTGTTTACCGACGACCGGGGACAACAAGGCCAGCGCCTGGTCAGTAATCTCCAGACCGATAATGCGAATGAGCTCTACATCGACCGCGACATCATCGTGCTCGCTCATCCCGAAATTGCTCAGTTGCCAAACTGGGTGGTCGCGCTGGTGGCGGCCGGGGGGTTGGCGGCCGCCTTGTCAACGGCGGCTGGTTTGCTCCTGGTTATTTCCTCTGCCATTTCTCACGATTTACTGAGAAACACCCTGGCAAAGAATTTGACGGATGCGCAAGAACTGAGGTGGGCGAGAATCGCTGCAGCACTCGCGATTTTTGTCGCGGGTCTCTTTGGTATCTATCCGCCGGGCTTTGTTGCAGAAGTGGTCGCTTTTGCATTTGGTCTTGCGGCGGCAAGCTTTTTTCCGGTTATTTTGTTGGGTATCTTTTCAACCCGCATGAACAAAGAAGCCGCGATTGCCGGTATGTTGAGCGGATTGACCCTGACCGCAGGATACATCGTGTTTTTTAAATTCCTTGCACCCGAGTTGAACCAGGCTGAGTATTGGTGGTTTGGTATTTCTCCGGAAGGCATCGGCACATTAGGTATGCTTTTGAATTTTGCTGTATCAGCTGTTGTGATGCGGCTGACGCCTGCGCCTCCTGCAGCGGTTCAGGAAATGGTGCGATCGATCAGAATTCCTAAAAAGGTGAATTAGTATGAGCCAGGGAACAAATCTCATAGAGGCCTACCGCACCGAGGGGTTGCGTCGGGTCAAAGTTGTCTTCACTGATGTCGATGGCGTGATGCGGGGCAAATATTTAAGTCTAGAAAAATTTGCGAGTATCGCCGATGGCGTCTCAGGCTTTTGTGATTGTGTCCTTGGTTGGGATGTCAATGACCAGCTTTATGACAATGCGAGTTTTACAGGCTGGCATACCGCGTTTCCCGATGCGCTGTATCGATTGGACCTTTCGACGGAGCGACGCCTCCAGGAGGAAGGTGGTATTCCGCTTTTTATAGCCGAGTTCGTTGATGGTGGCGATGCGCATCCAATTTGCCCCCGAAGCCGGTTGAAATCTGTTTTGAACCGGGCTGAAGGTCTGGGCTTTGGAGCCCGTATGGCGTTTGAGTACGAATTTTTTATCTTTAAAGAAACGGCGGAATCAGCCGCTGCCAAAGGCTATCAAAATCTAGTACCCCTCACCCCTGGGAATTTTGGCTACTCGGCACTCCGCACATTTGCGCTGTCGGACTTGTTTAATGAGTTTATGGATTACTGCGAAGACCATGGCATAGCGCTTGAAGGGGTTCATTGTGAAACTGGCCCCGGAGTTTGGGAGGCTGCAATCGCGGTCGATTCGGCGCTTGAAGCGACTGATAAGGCGGCGCTCTTTAAAACTTTAACCAAAGCTTTTTTTCAAAAGCGCGGCATGATGGCAACGTTTATGGCGAAATGGTCCATGGAGTATCCTGGACAAAGCGGTCATGTCCATCAGTCCTTACAGTCGAAGGCTGATGATGTTAGTGCCTTTTTTGAGGGCAAGGATCCATTAGGAATGAGCCCGGTCATGAAAGCCTATGTGGCTGGTGTTCAGAAGTATCTGCCCGCAGTTTTGGCGGCAGTTGCCCCAACCATCAATAGTTATGCTCGGCTTGTTAAAGGGGCCTGGGCTCCGACAGCGGCGACCTGGGGGGTTGAAAATAGGACCTGTGCTCTTCGAGTGATCAAGGGTTCAGCGCAGTCCCAGCGTATGGAGTTTCGTGTTGGTTCGGCGGATGCCAATCCCTATTTGACCGCCGCAGCAACATTGGGTGCTGGGTTACTTGGGATTGAGGAGCAGTTATCCTTGACGGCGCCGGTCGAAGGAAATGCCTACGATCTTCAGGATCAGTTAGACCTTAACGAGCAGTTTGCGACCAACCTGTTGGATGCAACCCGCTTATTTGAAACCTCCAAGGCGGTCACTGAGATCTTTGGTGCCGCATTTCAAGCGCACTTTTCAGCCAGCCGGTACTGGGAGGTCAGAGAATATGAGCGTCACCTCAATGATTGGCAGTTGTCGAGATACTTCGAGATTATCTGATCCAGTCGATTTTAAGGTGCGTCAAGAGGAAGGCCCGTGATCAACATAGGAATATTAAAAGCAGACAGTGTGATGCCAGACTTACAAGCGGATCACGGAGATTATTCCGACATGTTCGAGCATCTGCTAACCGGCGTGGGAGAAGACGTTAGGGTCTCTGTCTATGATGTTGAGCAGGGGAATTACCCAGATTCAATCGATGACTGCTCAGGTTATCTGATCACGGGCAGTAAGCGCAGCGTCTATGAGGATGAGCCTTGGATCGTCACTCTAGGACAGTTCGTTAGAACGCTCCATCAGCGAAAAAAGAAACTGGTTGGAATCTGCTTTGGCCATCAATTGGTTGCACAAGAGTTAGGCGGTAAAACAGAAAAAAGCGCTCGAGGCTGGGGCGTTGGGCGGCACGACACAGAGTTGTTAATAGGTCTCGGCACAGACGGTCCTGCGGGCACTCACTTTGGATTGTTATCGAGCCATCAAGACCAGGTCTCTAGGCTGCCGGAAGGCGGTCGAATTTTAGCGGTGAGCGATTTTTGTCCGATTGCGGGAATGTTGGTTGAGGATCATATCTTGACGTTTCAGGGTCACCCTGAATTTGGTGTTGGCTACGCGAGGGATTTACTCGATATTCGCAGAACCGCCGTGGGCGAGGAAAAATTCTTGAAGGCAGTCGATTCCTTTAGCCAGGCGCCAGATCAACAGCGCGTTGCGGGGTGGATCATTGATTTTATTGCTGGATCAGCGCATCGATGATTGAAGTCATTTCATTTGTCGATTTTTTCCAGTTTGAGGTAATATTGCTTGATCTGACCCCAGAGTAGTCTGCTCGAAACGAGGTAAGTAACTTGGGTTTTTCCCATCGGATCCCATCAGAAATTTTCAGAGCGAGCGATCTTCGGGGTCGGGTTCCGGATCAAGTCAACCCATCCTTAGCGCTGGCGCTGGGGAGTGTTTTGTCCAAGCACTTTCCAGAAGGCCCGATCGGCGTTGGGTTTGATACCCGGACATCAAGCGAAGAGTTAGCTGACGCCCTGATTATGGGTTTGAGTCACCAAGGTCGAAGGGTCATGGCACTAGGACTGTGTCCCACTGAAGTCGTGGCGTTTGCCGTTCAAAGGGGGCTGGTGTCGGCGGGGGTCATGGTGACAGCCAGTCATAATCCCGAGCCAGATAATGGATTTAAATTTTTCGGCAGCATTCAGGGTCAGGGCGACACCCGCAGGCTTTTGGATAGGGTTCGTGGTGATTTAAAGCAGCAGACCCTCGCACCCCAAGGCTCCCACTCGCCTCAGTCGATTTCAAGGTCCAAAACGGTTAAGCCGCTCCCCCTCATTGATCAATACGTCGAAGAACTCGCTGGATTGAGAGGCCACGCTCCCTCTGAGCAGCGCTTAGCCTTGAATGGTCTGAATGGTACTGCGAGGGTGGTCGCTGAGCCGCTGGCGGAACGATTGGGATTGAATGTGACCTGGCTCGGGCAGACTACCGATGCCTTGCCCGCTGAAGGACCTGATCCGCTCAAGCCGCGCCTAACCAGTGAGATGTCGCGCTTTGTTCGAAGCGCCAACGCCGGTCTCGGTGTGGCGTGGGATGGTGACTGTGATCGCTGCATTTTTTTTGATGGTGCGGGTGAGGTCATTGCTAACGCGCACACAATGGCGATGATGATTGATCACTTTTTAGCCGGTCACCAGGAGCGAATAGTGGTCCATGATGCCAAGCTGGTGCTGAGCGCTGAGCGAGCGATTGAAAGACAGGCAGGTATCGGAATTAAAGTCGCCACCGGATCTCGTTCGGTGCGTGAGGCGCTGCTGGAGTCGGGGGCGGTTTATGGAGGAGAATCTTCGGCGCACCACTATTTCGGGGAATTCGGGGGTATTGATTCGGGTATGTTGGCTTGGCTCACGATGTTGGACGTCATTTCAAGTTCGAGCCTTGCTGATGTTGCAGCGGATTATCGGGCAGAAGTTGCCGTAGCGCCGGAACTGAGCTTCAAGATACAAGACGTCGCTGGGTTGATCGATGTGCTGGAACGAGCCCTAAAGCCCGATGAGATTGATCCTCAATTGGGGGCGCTACGAGCTTTCACAGATTCGGAATCGTTTCGTATGAGTATCAGTCCTTCAACGACAGAGGATTTGATGCGGTTTAATTTTGAATCCGTGGAGGGTGCTGAGGCTTTGCATCAAAAGACCGCCGAGGTGCTTGATCTCATTGAACCCTTTGCCGTCGAACGTTCATCCAGCGCAGCTTAGCGCTTTGCAGCGTCGTCTCGATTTTCACCACAGCCATGCGGCGCCGCGAACCCCGCTGGCGTCACCGTGCTTTGCGCAAAGCAGGCGCGTATCTATCTGGTCCGAGAAGATATAGCGCTGCCATCTTGCGGCGATCTCATCACATAGCCCGGGGACATTGGACAAGCCGCCACCGAGCACGACGCAGTGGGGATCAATCGTATTAATGACTCCGGAGAGTGCGAGCGCCGCGATCTCACAGTAGGTTTCAAAAACCGTCTGCGCAAGATCGTTTTGCTGTCTGGCAGCAAAGATGTCTTTTGCTGAAAGCTCTTGTCCTGAAAGTAAGGCATAAGAGTTTGAAACCCCTGGACCTGATAGCCAGCTTTCAACGCAGTCCTTTTTGCCGCAATAGCAGGCACGTCCTTCGGCCAGCGGCCCACAAAAGTTGGCATCTAATCGGTGCAAGGGTAATGCATTGTGGCCCCATTCGCCTGCGATGCTGTTAGGCCCACTCAGGAGCTGTTGATTGACGCTAATGCCGCCTCCAACGCCAGTCCCCAAAATAACACCAAAGACGATCGGATAATTTGCACCTGCACCGTCGATCGCCTCAGACAAGGTAAAGCAATCAGCGTCATTGGCGATTCGGATGTGCCGGCCCGATCGAGTCTCAAGGTCTCCGAGCAGGTCTCGGTTGTTGAGTACCGTGCTGTTAGCGTTTTTCATTAAGCCTGTCTTTTTCGATCGTGACCCAGGCGTACCCATACCAATGGGCAGTGGAGGGGTCTGTGGATTGGGGTCAATCCGTTCGATCGCTGTGACGATTTGATCAAGGATACTGTCGTAACCTTGATGCGGTGTGTCAAAGCGATGCTTTGATTCGATTTGACCGGCGGGGTCTAGAGCAATGACCTCGATCTTGGTTCCCCCGAGATCGATTCCAAGTCGACGACGTTGTGAAAGATCGCTTGTTTGCTGAACCACAAAAGGCCTAGGTGCCGCAGAAGGTTCGTTGGACTCTTTCGCTGTCAGCGGGTGCACTCGCAAAGACAGAGGTTGCCAGCGCTTCATTGTAGGGGTCTGTCACAGCCGCATTCAGCGCTTTGAAGGGTTCAAAATCATGGTCTCGGTAGGCGGCTTGAATCGCGAATTCAATGTGATGATTGCGGGGAATGATCACTGGATTTGAAGCGCTGAGGCGTGCTTTTGCTTCGTCAACACTGAGCTCCGCCAACAAGGCCTGACGCCAGTGCTCAGCCCATGCGGTAATTTCGGACGGATCATCGGCTATTACCTCGGGTACCACCCGATCTTTTAGGCCAGAGAAGCTTAAACTGTAATCCAGTTCCTGCTGCTCTAGGAGGGTTAAAAACTCAGTTAATAGCTGAGCGCTCCGGCTCGAGGGTGTGAGTCCTAGCTTTGCTGCCCCGAGATCGGTAAACGCCCTCTCAAAAAGCTTCGGAAAGGTTTCGAGGGAGGCTTTAGCGGCTTCGATGGCGGCTTCCTCATTTGGATCGATGAGCGGCAACAGGGCCTGGGCCAGGGTCATTAAATTCCAATGGGCGATGCTCGGTTGATTTTGGTAGGCGTATCGACCTTGTTGGTCAATGGCCGAGTAGACGGTGCTTTGTTTAAAGGTATCCATAAAAGCGCAAGGGCCATAATCAACGGTCTCGCCGCAAATCAACATGTTGTCGGTATTCATAACGCCATGGATAAACCCTAGGTTTTGCCATTGGGCAATCAGTCGAGCAAATTTCGCGATCACGGCGTCAAGGAGCCCAAGGTACGGCGAGGGTTCATCTTCTGCCTCAGGGTAGTGACGCGCGAGGGCATAATCTGCGAGCTGCCGAAGGCTGTCTAGGTCTTGGCTGGCAGAAAAGTACTGAAACGTGCCAAATCGGATGTGGCTGCTGGCCACCCTAGTGAGAATTCCGCCGGGTTCTGCGGTCTCGCGATAGACCTGCTCCCCTGTCGCAACAGCGGCCAAGGCACGGGTTGTAGGCACCCCGAGCGCCGCCATGGCCTCAGAAACAATGTATTCTCTGATGACGGGTCCTAGCGGGGATCGGCCATCTCCACCGCGAGAGTAGGCGGTGGGCCCGGATCCTTTGAGCTGCAAATCGAACCGGTTTTCCTCAGTCAGAATCTCACCCAATAGCAACGCACGTCCATCCCCCAATTGCGGATTCCAGTGACCAAACTGATAACCGGCATAGACCGTTGCTATGGGCGTTGCGCCTTCAGGCAAGGTATTTCCAGAGAAAATTCCAAGCGCTTCCTCCGAGGTAAGCCATTGCTCATCGATGGACAGAGCAGCGGCTAAAGACGGATTGAATTCGATCAGAGCAGGGTTTTGCACGGGCTGTAGCGGCTGGGATTGGTGAAAACGCTCGGACAGTCGGCTGTAGGAATTGTCAAAAGTTATAGGTGCACTCATGTCGAAACTTTAGCACAATGCGGGAGCAACGTTTCAAACCCGATCGGAGTCCACCATGTTATTTGATTCACCAGATTCATTTGAGGACTGGATTACGGCGACCGGGTTTGCGGAGCTCGGGGACCGTCAGGGCTGTGCGTGTTGTTCTTCACTCCCTGCGCTTCTAACTGAGATCACGGACCGAACCCATCCTTTGTTGGAGGCTGGACATTGGGCTGATCGTGGTCGGGCGCCGGGGCCCCGTGTCGATGGGCTCTGGGTGAATGCAAAGGTTTTTACAATGGATGACGATCTTAGGGTTGTCGACGCTCTAGCGGTCTCAGGGGGGCGGATTGTCGCAGCAGGAACCCGGGAGGAACTCGAAGCCCAGTTCGGGGATGATCTGACTTTAATCGATGCCGAAGGGCGTGCGATTCTTCCTGGCTTTATTGAGCCCCATATGCATTTTTTACCCATCGCGACAATCGGCCGTTTGGAAAATGTTGGACCTTATCGATTTCCAAAAACCGAAGACGCGCTCAGTCATTTAGGGACTTTGGCGTCGAAGCTAGAAGAAGGGCAATGGTTAATGGGGCGTCAGTTTGATCCGGCGCTGCAGGAGGGCCCGGAAACTTTGACTCGATGGATGCTCGATGAGGTTTCTTCCACGCATCCGATTTTGATTTACAACGCTTCGCTGCACTTCGCCTATTGCAACTCGAAGGCGCTTGAAATCGCGGGCATCGATGAAAGTACCCCTGATGACCCGGCATCGCCATATGGTCGAGACGAAAAAGGGTTGCCGAACGGGGTCCTCAAGGGTGGCAGGGCGATCGGCAGTGTCGTTAAACACAATGCCGAACAGCGAAGCTACGATTTAGCTGGAGCAGCTCTGGAAGTGTGCGCTCGAGCAAATGCCAAGGGGATTACGACATTTTGCGATCAAGCGACGGGGATGGTTCAAGGGACGAAAGAAGTCGAGATCTATCGGGCAATGGCACAATCGGGTCGAATGACCGCCCGCCTGCGGTATTCCCTGAGTTACGCCCTTGAGTCCCAATGGGATGATCTCGGTATCCAGTTTGGCGATGGCGACGAATGGGTTCGGGCAGTGGGTTGGAAAATCGTGTCTGATGGCTCTAATCAAGGTTATACCGGTTTACAGCGGACGCCTTACTTGTTCCGAGAAGATCAAGGATTGGCTTATGTGGAACCTGACCGGCTCAATGAAATGGTGTTAGAGCGTACTCGGCGCGGTTGGCCATTGGTGATTCACGCCAACGGTGATTTGGCGATCGACCGGGTGCTCGATGCCTTTGAGGCGACCCAAAGTGCAGGGCTAACCCTTTGTGCGCCGTGCCGAATAGAGCACTGCAGTATACTTCACGATGATCAGATCCATCGGATTAAAGCGCTCGGGCTATCGCCCAGTTTTCTCATCGGGCACGTCTATTACTGGGGCCATGCCATGCGCGATCAGGTGTTTGGTGAGGCGAAAGCGGCGCTTCTAGATCGAACCGGCGCTTGTGAGGCGGAAGGTATCCGATGGACGCTGCACTCCGATGAACCCGTCACAGAGATGGGTACGCTGCGCTGTGTTGAAAATGCCGTCACCCGTAGTTTGTGGAAGGAGCCTGGCAAGCAGCTGGCGCCGCAAGAGGCTGTGGGTGTGATGGCGGCCCTTCGGGCGATGACCATCGATGCGGCTTGGCAGTGTCACTCCGATCATGAAATCGGATCCTTGGAGGCGGGTAAGTGTGGTGATTTTGTAGTGCTCTCCCAAGATCCGCGGTCAGTGCCATTGGATCAAATCAGTGAGATCCGGGTGCTCGAAACTTATGTCGATGGGCGAAAAGTGTATTCTGCGGATCAGGACCTGCCGGAGGAGCCCTAGGCAATTCCGAGGGGCTTGGATTCGTTGAAAACCGTTTGAACTATCAGCGATCACTTGTCCTCTGGTGGTCGGCTGAATGCGTCAAGGTGATCCGGTGGTGATCTGTAGATGTCTCAGAAGCAGATGTCTCGGAAGTAAAAGAAGGTCTGCCGAGGGCCTGGTTGAGCCCTGAGGAATAGCCAGGCGCTCATTGGGTAAAAATGAATCAGGAAAGAAGTTAATAATAAGGTGTGATGAACGCGGTGATCTGCATAAGGAGACAGGATCGATGAACGGCGCAGAAAGTATGTTGGAGACGCTCATTAACAATGGCGTTGAGGTCTGTTTTTCTAACCCAGGAACTTCAGAAATGCACATGGTGGCCGCCATTGGTAAGAGCCAAAGGATGCGATCGATTCTCAGTTTGTTTGAGGGCGTTTGCTCTGGGGCCGCCGACGGCTATGCCCGCATGGCGGGGAAACCGGCGCTGACATTACTTCACTTGGGGCCAGGGTTGTCCAATGCCTCGGCGAACCTCCATAACGCCAGGAAGGCTTTCTCACCCGTCATTAATTTAATTGGTGACCATGCGACCTACCACAAACGGTTTGATGCGCCACTTAATTCAGACGTTGAGGGCCTCTCAGCTCCGGTCTCGCACTGGGTCAAAACCGTTCCAACTGCAGCAGCCTTACCCGCTGAAGCCGGTAAGGCTGTTCAGGTTGCGATGGAAAAGCCAGGGCGTATCGCGACCTTGATTATTCCTGCTGATTGCGCCTGGGATGAGTCAGTGAGTCCGGTTCCTGCTCTGCCAATGCCGGATGAACGCTTGGCAGATCAAGCCTCAATTGATCAAGCCGCTGAGTGGTTGGCCAACGGCCGGCGAACGACGTTGATGATGTCGCACGGAGCCTTAACTGAGGAAAGTCTTGCTCTGGCCAATCAAATTGCTCAGGCAACCGGTGCAAAGATCATGTGCGACACGTTTACGCCTCGATTGGCTAGGGGTGAAGGACGCTGTGATATTGAAAGATTGGGTTACTTTGCAGAGCAGGCAACGGTTCAACTCGAGGATGCCGAGCAGCTGATTATGGTGGCCAGTAAGCCGCCGGTCGGATTTTTTGCTTATCCGGGCAAGCCCAGCGAGTTCTATCCAGAAGGCTGTGCGCTGCACACACTGTGTCAGGTCGAAGAAAGCGCCGAGGACGCGTTAAGGCGGCTCGTCGATCGAGTGGGAGCCGGGGATCTCGCGCCAGAGCAACTCACCTTGGCGAAGCCTGATTTAGTATCTGGCCCGTTAACCCTCGAGAGTATGGCGCGAGCGGTGGGTCATACGCTTTTGACCGACACCATCATTGTCGATGAAAGCGCAACCTCAGGGGCTTTTATGCCCGAGATGACCCGAAATTCAGAACCCCATGACTGGCTCTCTTTAACCGGGGGCTCCATTGGCTACGGGCTTCCGGTGGCAATTGGTGCCGCAGTCGCGAGCCCTGATCGCAAAGTATTGTGCTTGCATGGTGATGGCGGTGCCATGTACACCATTCAGTCCCTTTGGACGATGGCGCGGGAGGACCTGGATGTTTGCGTGGTGATCTTTGCTAATCGAAAGTATCAGATTCTCCAGGTTGAGCTCGCAAGAGTTGGGGCTCAATCGATGAATAAGCAAACCCTCGATATGTTGGATTTGAGTAACCCTGATATTGATTTCGTGAAGCTCAGTGAGGGAATGGGTATGCGAGCTTCAACGGCGACGACTGCTGATGAGTTCAATCATCAGTTAGCCGAAGCGATGGAGACACCGGGGCCTTGCTTAATCGAGGCAGTCTTTGTTTAGGTTAAGCGCTCGAGTGTGCCCGTGAAGGCATCGACTTGTTTTAAAACGTCGTCGGTTTCGCTGGAGCGCAGCGCAAGCAGTGCACGGTCGACCCCTGCCGCTTGATAATCTCTTAGGGTATCGTAATCGTTCGGTGCACCAAAAACAGACGTTGAAACTGACTCAAAGTCGCGGCCAACCTCCCCGCACATTGCTTTAAGGCGCGCCATATTTGCTTTGGCATCAAAACCATTGCGCGCCCGGGGCAGCCAACCATCGGCATACTGTGCGATTCGGCGCAGGGTATGATCGGTTTCTCCGCCGATCAAAATGGGCGGATGAGGCCGTTGAACCGGCTTGGGTGAGCAATAGGAAGCGCTGAATTGAACGTGTTGGCCCTGGAATGCGAAGGGTTCTTCGGTCCACAGTCCCTTGAGTGCTTGTATTTGTTCTTCTAGCCTTTGAAACCGGTCGGGAAAAACAGCGCCGTGATGAACGAGTTCGTCTTCGTTCCAGCCTGCACCGACCCCAAAGATCGTTCGACCTTGCGACAAACGGTCGAGGCTTGCTACAGACTTAGCGGTGGTTAACGTGTCTCTCTGGGGTAACAAGCAGATGCCGGTACCAAGCTTTAACCGTTCTGTCGCTGCCGCGGCAAAGGACAGCCAAACGAAAGGATCGAAGGTGTGATAGTACTCATCGGGTAAGGGCGCTCCACCAGGCCAGGGTGTTTTTCTAGAGACCGGAATATGGGTGTGTTCTGGCACCAGCAAAGACTCGAAGCCGCGCTCCTCAACGGTCCGTGCCAGTAATGTCGGATCAATCGTTTTGTGTGTGGGAAAAATTAACACACCAATTTTTAGTGTCTTCATGCTTTGATATATCCTCGATTCCAAGTAGGGCTGATGGTGATTTCATTCAGGCAGACGTGGGCCGGCGTTTGGCAGACATGTAAAATGAGGTCCCCAAGGTCCTCGGCTTGCACCATCTTGGAACGATCTTCTGCGGAGACCGGTACGGGGCGTCGATCAAGAATTTCAGTTGCGACTTCACCCGGGCAAATGGCGCAGGCACGGATGCCATCGATGCAGTTTTCCTGGTTGATGCTTTCGGTCATCGCATTGAGGGCATGCTTTGCGGCGGAGTAAGCGCCGCCAGAGACCCGGCTCACGTATCGGCCCGCCCAGGATGAAATATTAATGATGAGCCCATCTTTTTGAGTACGCATGAAAGGCAGGACAGCCTGGCAGCAGTAGAAAGCACCATTGAGATCAACTTGTATGACGGTGTTCCAGTCCTCGATCGTCAGTTCGGACCAAGCTCGGTTTTTTACATTGAGGCCGGCTGAGTGGACCAAAATGTCAATGCGGCCAAACTTCTCCAGGATCATTGCAACGACTGCGTTAACGGCGGTTGCATCAGAGACATCCAAAACCGCCACCTCCGCTCCGTCGAGTGTTTGTGCTAGAGCATTGAGCCGATCTTCTCGCCGGCCGGAAACAATGACTCGAGCACCTGCTTCGCTGAGCGCAACCGCCGCTGCAGCGCCGATGCCACTCGAAGCACCGGTGATCCAGACGACTTTATCTTTGACGTCAGTTAGCATAGGGATTCTCCGAAACAAAGCATGATTGCTGATAGACCAATCCATGGTCAAGTCGTCAAAGAGAGGATGCGTTGTGAGTCAAGCCTCGGGTTTAAAAAATAGGATTGATTTTTCTGATCTGGTTTCTGACGGCTCGAGGGGCGACTCGGTACATGAGCAGTATGGCAACCAAGCGATGAGTCAACATGGCCTTTTGTGGCGACCTAAATCAGAGGGACCCTTTCCAACGGTTATTTTTTTACATGGAGGCTGTTGGTCTAGCGCCTTTGATTACCAGCATGCCTTTTTGCTTTGTCAATCTTTGGCGCGTTCGGGTCACATGGTTTGGCTTCCGGAATACCGTAGGATCGGTGAGCTGGGCGGTGGTTGGCCCGGAACCTTCCAAGATGTCACTGAATCTATCGCTTGGCTACTCGGTGCCGAAGCTGCGCAGATTGATTTCGATGCTGTGCAGCTCGTCGGACATTCAGCGGGTGCGCATCTCGCCCTGTGGTTGAACCGTGCCCAGCCTGGTGGCATGACTCTGCTTGCACCCCAGGCCATTTACTGGAATCGGGTGGTGGCTCTCGCGCCGATCACTGATTTACAGCTTTACGGTCAAGGCGAAAATTCATGTCAGGTCATGGTCTCCGAGCTGTTATCAAGCGGGGGAGGGATTGAAGTCGAGCACCTCTCTCCGATTGAGTTAGGCCTGCGCCAGCCTGTACAGTTGGTGTTCAGTGAAGGCGATGTGTTGGTTCCGGCTGAGCAGAGTCGCAACTATCGGAACAAAACTGGCTGCGAGGCGCTACATATACCGGACGCGGGGCACTTTGATTTTATTCATCCGGAGACGGTGGCCGGCGATGCTGTTATGCGAATATTAGGAGCGCACCGCGATGAAGACCGATGACCCGAGCGCCTCAGCGCCGGTTTCGATGGAGTTAGATTTAAAAGATGTCCTCGCAAGCTGGCGTGAACGGTTTGAGCTTGCCAAGGATGAGATTTACCTCGACGGCAATTCTCTGGGACCCATGCCAAATAGCGTTCCAGCGGCCCTTGAAACTACCCTGCGATCCCATTGGCAGAATCACCTGATCCGCAGCTGGAACGATCATGGTTGGATTGATTTGCCGATCACGATTGGAGAAAAGATTGCGCCGTTATTGGGTGCAGCGCCAGGGCAAGTGATCTGCACCGATTCGACTTCAATCAACCTCTTCAAAGCCTTGCATGTGGCGATGCAAATACAAGGCTGGAAGGGAAGCATTCTCAGCGAGGCAGATAACTTTCCGACTGATCTCTACATGGCGGAGAACTTGCGGGCTGCTGCGCCGGAGGGTTCTGTGGTCTTTGATGTGGTTGCCCAGGATGATTTGATCGACGCAATCGATGAGACGGTTGCCGTTTTGTTGCTCAGTCATGTCAACTTCAGGACCGGCGCATTGCATGATTTGGCGGATCTCACCGCTCGCGCTCACCGAATGGGAGCATTGGTGATTTGGGACTTATCCCACTCCGCCGGTGTGATGCGCCTTGAACTCGACGCAAATCACGTCGATTTTGCCGTGGGTTGTGGCTATAAATTTTTAAACGGAGGGCCGGGCGCGCCGGGTTATATTTATGTCGCGCAACGGCATCAAAATCGGGCTCGCCAACCGCTATGGGGTTGGATGGGCCACGCCGAGCCTTTTGAGTTTTCGGGGCGTTATGAGCCCGCCCCAGGAATAAAGCGGTATCTCACCGGGACGCCCGCAATACTCTCTATGGTTGCCCTCGATGCGGCACTGGCCATCTTTGAAGACCTTGACTTGTCACTCGTCCGTCAGAAATCCATGGATTTAGGCGACTACCTCAAGGACCTGATTGCAGAATCTGGCCTGCCGCTAGAACTATTGTCACCGGAGGATGCTGAGACCCGTGGCAGTCAGGTGAGCTTCACCCATGAAAAGGCTTACGGCGTTGTCCAGGCGATGATTGAGCTAGGCGTGATTGGTGATTTTAGAGCGCCTAATATCGTGCGGTTTGGGCTCAACCCCTTGATCAACTCGTTTCAGGACATAGAGCGTGCGGTGGCGTTTTTAGCCCGGGTTTTTGAACGGGACCTTCATTTGCAGGCTCGGTTTGATGAACGCAAACGAGTGACCTGATAGGATCAAGGGCATTCGACGTCTGTCCGTCAAAAGAGGATCCGTATTGTGCAAATCGACTTCACTCAAGTTCCAGTCCCGATACCCACGCCAGAGACCGAACATTTTTGGGCTGGCACCCGCGTCGGGGAGCTGCGTTTACAGAAGTGCAAAGACTGTCAATCCACTTATTTTCCTCCCCGTCCCTTTTGTCCTGCTTGCGCGAGCCGATCCATTGATATTATTTGCGCCAGCGGCCGCGCGAGTCTTGCCAGTTACGTGATTAACCAGCGGTCCCACCCCGCTTTTGATGGCCCGTACGCGATTGCCTTGGTGACCCTCGAGGAAGGGGTCCGCATGATGTCAAACCTCTTAAATGTTGAGCAAACTCCGGATGCTTTGATATTGGATATGCCGCTTCAGGTCACGTTTCAACCGGTAGGTGAGGAAATCGTCTTGCCCTATTTTGAACCCCGGGTGGTTAGATCATGAGCCGCGCAGCAGTTGCGATTGTAGGTGCGGCTGAGACGACAGAGCTCGGCCGAATCCCGCATATGAGTCAGATTCAGTTGCACGCCGATGCTGCACTGAATGCATTAGCAGACGCGGGTCTCAGCCCTACTGATATCGATGGCGTGGCGACAGCCGGGGAATCTCCCACAGGTGTTGCGCACTACTTAGGGATTACGCCCAGTTGGGTCGATGGAACCGCGGTTGGCGGCTGCAGTTTCATGTTGCATGTTCGTCACGCGGTGGCGGCAATCGAGGCGGGTTTGTGTCGCTGCGTCCTGATCACCCATGGCGAAAGCGGTCGGTCCAATGTCGGTCGAGCGGGACGTGGCAGTGCAGCCTCTTCGTTGCAGGGGCAGTTCGAATCGCCGTTTGGCGGCATGGGCCCAACCACGACGTTCACGCTTCCGGTCTTGAGGTTTTTAAAGGAGACCGGCACCACCCTGGCTGAGATGGCCTCTGTGGCGGTCAGTCAACGGCAGTGGGCGGGGAAAAATCCCAGAGCCTCTCTGAAGACACCCATCACGGTCGATGAGGTGCTCAACGATCGGATGATCGCCTATCCTTTCACCCGGGCCCAGTGCTGCTTAGTGACCGATGGCGGCGGCGCGCTGGTGTTGGTTGCTGCAGACCGCGCTGAGGATTTTCCGCAGAAACCGGTTTATATCTTAGGGACCGGTGAGAGCACGGAAACGCCGATGATTAGCCAAATGGCTGACCTCACCTCTTCTGGTGCTTTTAAAGTGTCCGGGGCGCGTGCTTTTGCAGAGGCGGGTATCGACCATGAAGCGGTGGACCACCTGATGATCTACGACGCGTTTGCGCACCTGCCCCTGTATGGTCTTGAGGATCTGGGCTTTTGCGGGCGAGGGGAGGCCGGTGCCTTCATTGCTGAGGGCAATACGTCACCCGGGGGTCGTTTACCAATGAATACCAATGGGGGTGGACTCAGTTATATGCATTCAGGGATGTATGGTATGTACGCTCTGCAAGAAAGTGTCCGTCAGGTCCGCGGCAGGGCTGCAGCACAGGTGAATGACGTAGAGATCTCCGTTTGTCATGGCGTTGGTGGCATGTTTGCCGCCAGCGGCACCGTCATCATGGGCTCGAGCGCTGCGCGTTAATTACACAGTACAGGGTTGTTAAGCCGGGCTTATTGATGTGTTGAATGCGCAGGCATAGTCACTCGATTTCGTTAATCGTCTTTGAACCCAGAGCGGGTTTTCCCTCGAATAAGGGATTTAAGAGCGGTAACATTCACCTTTTAGAAGCGAGAAAAGAACCATGACGACACGTAGAGATTTTATTCAGCGCGCCAGTGCGCTCGCGGTATTGCCGTTGATCCCAGCGATCAGCTTGGAGTCCCTCGCGGCTGCCAAGGTGCCGTTAGATGACCCCGCTGCAAAAGCGCTGCGCTACGTTGAAGACGCGACATTAGCAAAGCGTGCCGACAAAATGGGCGTCGCTGCAGCCGAGCAAGTCTGTAGCAACTGTCGGTTCTACATCACAGCAAATGCGGAAGGGGATTACGCGCCTTGTCAATTATTTCAAAACCGTTTGGTGGCCGGGCCAGGGTGGTGCGCGGGTTGGGTACCAACAGCCTGAGCCTTCAAGGAAGGGTCGAAGGTTATTACGCCGATGCCCCCAAGATGAGGAGACAGGTTTGAGGGGGCGCATTGACCGGGGCGTTTGAAGCGCAGGTGCAACTGCTTCAGGGGACGGTCTGCGGGGTGAATAGGGACGATTACCGCCGCTTTTGCGGAATTCCCTACGCTCGGCAGCCAGTCGGCTCCCTACGCTGGTGTGCCCCAAAACCAGTTTCCCCAGGGCGTGATCTGATTCCCGCAGAAAATTTTGGTCCGATGGCGCCTCAAGTACTAGAGGACGTCAAGGACTCTGGGTCGACCTCAGAGGCTTGCCTCAACCTCAATATTTGGACGCCAAGGGCCACGACCAAGGCGCCCGTCATGGTTTGGATCCATGGGGGCGGGTTTTGTCAGGGGTCGAACCGCATTCGGGGGTCGCTTTTTGCTCAGTCCGGGGTGGTTCTTGTTGCCCCGAACTATCGTTTGGGGGTGCTCGGGTTTGCCGCTCACCCTTTAATCAAAGATTCAGGGGCAAACTTCGGGTTGTTGGATCTAGTGCAAGCATTGCGCTGGGTGCAAGAGAATATCGAACAGTTCGGGGGTGATCCCTCGAATGTCACAATTTTTGGCGTCTCCGCTGGAGGCGCTGCCGTTAATCTGCTCATGACGATACCAAGCGCAGAAGGGTTGTTTCATAAAGCAATTGCGCAGAGCGGGTACGGTACATGGCCGTTGCTCAGAGGCCATCCAGCGCAGGCTGATCCCCTCGATATACTTCACCGCGCAAGCCAGTCCGCAGAGGAAAGTACGGCCGCCGTGTTTGAACGAGCAGGATTCGAAGATCCAGATCTCGCCTCGTTGATGAACGCCGCTCCGGAACGATTGGTGGGAGGGCAGCGGGGCTTTCAGTTACCCATCGTCGATGGCGATCACGTCACGGAAGAGCCGGGCGTGCTTTTTGAGCAAGGACGTATGGTGTCTGTCCCGTATCTTACCGGGGCAAATAGTTTTGATGGTTCCGTAATGCCCAGCTATCAGCTCGAGCCGGGGGCGTACAGTGTTGTCTTGGATGATTTTAGTCTGCAGTGGCGAACCTTGTATGGTGCTGATCTGGATGAGGGTGAGACCCGCGGTATTCAGCGGGTTTTTGGGGATGAGCGTTACCTGTTGTCAGCCGCTCTTTTGGCAGATGCTATGGCGAAGACGGGAGAAGATGCCTTTCTCTATTACCTGGACATCACGCCGCCAGGGTTTCCTGAACGTTTGGGGAGCCCTCATGGGTTCGATGCCTTTTTGATGTTCGAAAGCGCAGCGCTTTATCCAGAATCTGTGGAAGCGAAGTTGGGTCAAAACATTCGAGAGGCCTGGATATCTTTCGCGCAATCGGGTCGCCCGACCGTGATTTCCGAAGACGACAAGGATTGGAGACCCATCAGAGATGGGGGCGCATGGCACCATATCGGTGGAGCCTCTGGTATTTCGTCATCAAAGATGAATGAGCGACTCGGTTGGCTAAAGCACCGCTATAGGGCAAGGGTCGCTCCAAGCGTTGATCACGGGCCGTAAATGATTGGGCTGTCAGCATTAGCCGCCGACCGCCCCAAGCGCGAAGGCTTGAGGCGCGCCTTCGGATTCGATTGTGATTCTTTCTCCATAACGCGAATAGCCCGCGTAATCGAATATCGCCTGGTGTTGGACGCTATAGTTGTCCCAAAGGGTGATCATGTTGGGAGTCCACCGAATTCGGCACTGGTGTCTTGGGTTAGTTTCAATGCGTTTGAAAAGTCCAGATAAAATCAGATCGCTTTCAAATCGGGGAACATCCAAAAGATGCGATGTGAATCCCTCGTTGACGTAGAGCGTTGCCTTTCCCGTTTTCGGGTGTGCAATGACCACAGGATGGCTGTTCGCAGGGTAAGTTTGACCGTTTTTGAGGCGGATGCCATAGCGTGCTAAGTCAATTTCACCGTCGTGAAGGGCTCGCTTGGTTCTCAAGTATGCCTGGAGCTCCCTCGACAGCTCCGCGTAGGCTGCCTGCATATTGGCAAACAGGGTGTCTCCACCCCCATTTTCAGGTAGCTGAGTCAGGTAAAGCATCGATGCATAAGGTGGTGTGGCTTCACAGGTAATGTCGGCGTGCCAAGTCTCGCCGTTACTCTGTTGTGCGTCGGGTTTAATATCGATTAGGAAAATTTCGGGATCGTCACGCGTGTTCAGCTGCTTCTTTGAGGGATGAATATGAATGGGACCAAAGTATCGGGCAAAAACTTTGTGTTGATCTCGGGTTAAGGTCTGTTCCCGAAACACCAACACATGATAGCGGTTGAATGCGGCTTGAATCGCCTCAATCACGTCTAACTCGAGGGGTTGGCGTAAATCAATGTCGCTAATTTCTGCCCCGAGTTCCGGCGTAATCGAGGTAATGATCACTGTTGCTCGCCCCAACGGTTAAAAAATGTTTGGGTCGTGGCCGGTTTTCGCGTGACGGGACCCAGCCGGCCCAAGGGAAATCCAATAGGAATAGCAACCACGACGCCATAGTCATCCGGGATACTAAATTGTGCAGATAAGGCCTCGTCGAAGACTTGATGCATGGTTGTTAAGGCGGCGCCCAGACCCAATGCACGGCAAGCGAGTAAAATATTCTGAACGCAAGGATAGATGGCGCCATAGTTGGGTGGGGCAAGTCCCACTCGCTCAGGTTCCGGCACCTTGAAGGGCCAGTCTCGTTCACCGCAGACCAACAAGATCACAGGTGCCTCGTGGAGGTGATCAATTTGATAGAACATTGCTCGCAATTGTCGACCGATTTTTTTGCCGGATCGTTTGGCGGGATCTCGACTGAGCCCGAATCGATTCTCCATCGCTGCGCCGTAGTGATCGGCAAACCAGCGTTTTGAGGGTTTGTCCTCCAGGACTAAGAATTTCCAAGGTTGCTGATTTTGGCCAGAAGGGGCTTGCACACCGGCCTGCAGAACTTGCTCTAGCATTTTCCGCGGAACGGGGTCCGGCCGCAGTCTTCGAATTGCCCGCACTTGGCCAACGTGCCTAAAAAAGTCTGGAAAAAGCTCTGGGCCTGAGTCAACCCCGGGATCAAAGGGGGACGACGGGGATGCTGTCATGATAAGCGGTCCTCAAAGAACATCTAAGCCGCCGCCCTTTGTGGCACTGTCTCAATCTTGTCGATCATGTCTTGTCGAATCGGGCCATCGACGACCCGGGGGGGTGCTTTTTTCCATCCATGCCGCAGCAGTGTCCAGAAAATCAGGATCTGGGTGCGCCGGTCTTTGAGAAACCTCCCAGGAGACTCCATGAGGTTGAACGTTCTGAAGGCGCCCCTAAAGACTCGGATATGTTGTTGCGAGGCTCGGGTTAAAGCGTCGCCAAAGGCTTTCGAGAATCGTTTTTTTAGGGTTTGACGTTGGCTTGGATGATCGGGGTTTAAGATCGCGTCTGCTCGTTTGATACCGGCACGGTCCTCATCGAGACTGGCCTGCCAGATCGGCCGCAGCTGCTCGCGGGTTGCCTTTTCGAAATGATAGGCCGCGGTTTTAGGGTCGTCATATTTCAATAGAACGTCGCTGAGTACTTTACTGTGGATGGCGCCCGTACTGCAGCCCCGACCATAGAGGGGGTTTGTTCGCACTGCGGCATCGCCGACTGCGAAATAGTTGAGCAATAAGGGGCCTTGAGGGCCGGTAAACTCGTTCCAAACCGCCTTAATGTTCCCCATTCCGAAAGATGCTGTTGTGGCCTCGGCTTTATTATCACCCAGCCAAGGCACCAGGCCTGGGATGTTAAGGCAGATCGCGTCAAAGGTGTCATCCGATTTGACAGCCTCTCGCAAGATAAGATCATCACACGGGACGCATAAAATGACGGCAAAGTGTCCATTCGAGCCGGGGAAGACGCCGTACTTCAGGTAGCCAAGATCGCCGGCAGAACGCACATTGGGGTCTCTTTGAGGTTCTTGGAACGAAGGTTTGAGCTTGTAGTGCCGAGTGTAGTAGACAATCTCCGCATCGTGGGATTCTGTTTTGATATCGAGGTTCAGCGCTCTAAACCAGGATTTAAAGGGACTACCGCGACCCGCCGCGTCAATCACAATGTCTGAATAGAAGGCGCTGGGCAGTTGTTGACCTTGTCGAGGTTGGATCATCAGGCCATTGATTTGTAATTGTTGATCAACGGTGTCGGTGATCATCGCATTGACGCGGATACCTGACTGGATTGTCAGGTTGGCTTGTTTAAGTGCATATCGCCTCAACACCATTTCCATCGTGGCGCGTCGACACATCATCAGCCACAGGCGGGCATCCTCGGCGCTTGGGGTGTAGTTGTCTTGCAAACTGGGCGGCAACATTTCTTCAAAGCTGACCTTTCGCGCACCAACCCGCCAGAATTCTTCGATTAAATCTGGGAATTGGTCGATCAACAAATTACTCATGACCGCTAGGAAGGCGTGTGGATGGCGGAACTGTGACGCCCCGCGCCGAGCCCACTCAAAAAATACCTCGTCGGGATCTCCTTCTGGCATGGGGTCATCGCGTTCAAAAAGTGTGACCTGGTGCCCTTGTTGAGCCAATGCAAGTCCGCAGCAGAGACCACAGATGCCTGCGCCGACAATGGCAATATTCTTAGAGCGATCTTGTTCTGGCATGATTCAATTTCAATAGAGTGTCGGATTGGCGTATTTCGGTTTCGCTCGCTGTATGAACAGCTCAGGGTAGCAACGTTGATCAGCAGTCTAGCAAAAGAGGCCGAGTCGTGTCAGCTGCGCTGGGAACTCATTATTGGTCGCGATTGGTTGTATCCGAGCGACGACATTGCTTGGAAGTGGCGCTCTGTTAGGAAACCTTATGGCTGAAAAAAATAATGTCGAATGCCGTGTGCTGAGGGGTGACCCAGGATTGGGTCGCAGATTTTGACTTTAGGTGCCAATGGGCTAGTGGGTTGGATCAAACGAAGATCCTTGGGGCGGGTGGCGCCCCAAGTGATGATCCAGGTCTGGGCGCTTTGGCCTAATTGATCTAGATCCAGTGTTTTAAGACGCACAGATGTTGGAACTTACAGCGTTTTAAACAGGGCTTGTTTGGACTTTAAGCCCTATTGCTTTGAGTGCGGCGCAGAACAGCTTCCGGGCGACGGACTGATGCTTGTTGGACTTAACCAAGCGCTTTGCCTGACAGGGGAAGGGTTCCCTGTGTACCCAGGACATGCCGGATGATCTGCCCCTTGTCCATGACTTCAAGTTCAGACAATGTCGCTAACCACTCATCCTGTCTGAGGGTCCAATCTTCAATCCCACGGATTGCACGAGGTTTGTCCCAAGAGGCTGGGGCAATTCGCTGAACAATGCGCTTAGACGATTTGCCCGCAAGGTGCGCTGGTGTAGCCCTCCTTGTGACTGAATGCCAGTTTGCCTTGAATCAGGACTTGATCGATTCCCAAAGCGTCTCGAACATAGCGATAACCGTCCCCTGGAACATCCTGAACAAAGTACTCTTGACCTCGATCAATATCATCTGGCTCAAAGATCGTGATGTCGGCAATATAGCCGACTTTGATTTCACCGCGTTCTTTGATCCCCCAGATATTCGCTGTGTCTGAGGTAATTTTCTTAATGGCCAACTCGAGACTCAGCGCGCTACAGTCACGGACGAATTTAGAAAACAAGTATCCCGTATCACCGTAGGTGGAGAATGACAGAATGTGCGCGCCGCCATCGCTGGCGCCGATCATGACGTTGGGGTGGCGCAACAGTTCTCCGACCGCCTCATCGTCGTTGTGTCCCATATTGGCGGCGAGAAAATGTGCCCCAAGGCGTTCTTCTAGGGAAAGATCGATCATGGCTTCAAGGGCATTTGTTCCACGCTCCGCGCCGATCGCCTCGAGGGTCATTCCGACGAGTCGGGCATTGGCCGCCGACTCTACTTTGCGAAGCACCAGCGCCGACCAGAGCGGCATCATCGACTGAGCCTCAATGGTGAGCGCGGCCCTGCGCTCGGGGTCCTCAAAGGCAGCAATGATTTGTTCCTTGTCATTAAAACGCATCAGAGCGTACCAGGTCGGTAGTCGCATAAATAGGAGGCTCGGAACTTCAAAACAAAAGCTGATGTCGATGGGACGTGTTTGCACTTGTGGCCAGACTCGTGCGCCCCGCGCCATTTGTTCGTCGATCCGCGTCATGATTTGCGCGACCCCCTGAGCATTGTCAGCGTTCAAAAAGAGGGGTGACAGGGTGGTTGTGATGTCGTGCTTGAGACTGAGTTCTGCTAACTGATCGATTCTGGCCAAGGTCAAGTCGGTGTCGTAGAACTCATGGACGACTTGCAGAATTTTCTGATGTTGCCCGAGGACTTTACTGAGGGCATCGAGTTCTTCCGTGCTGGCATAACGACTGGGTACAGGTTGTAGTCGTTCGTCCATGTCAACGAAACTCGTCGACAAACCGGTTGCGCCAGCAACGATACATTGTTCGAGCAGCTCACACATGGCATTAACTTCTTCAGGGGTTGCGACTCGGGCCATGGCATCATTTCCCATCACCCAAAGCCTCAGCAGGCTGTGCCCTGCTAGGGGGGCGACGTTGATGGTGAGGTCCTGCTGAATGCGGCTGATGTACTCATCAAAAGTTTCCCAATCCCAGGTCACACCTTCGGAAAACGCTTTGTGGGGCATTTCTTCGATTTGGTTAAACATGCCCACGAGCTTCATTCGGTGCTCTGCCTTGAGTGGCGCGAGGGACAAAGAACAATTACCCGGCACAATTGTGGTTACGCCGTGTTCAATGGCTGGTTTTGCAGCGCCGTCCCAAAGCAATTGCGCATCAAAGTGGGTGTGTGGATCGATAAAGCCCGGGCTGACAATTTTCCCCGCGGCATCGATCACCCTGGCGCCGTGATGATCGCTCTCCGTCAATTGACCGATATGACTGATTCGATTATCTGTGATACCAATATCTGCTGCGAATCGAGGCGCTCCAGTTCCGTCTGCGACCGTGCCGTTTTTGATGATGAGGTCCATAGTTTTACTCGCTATTTATGGGACTAACCCGTTGAATTTGTATTGAATGATTCTGTTAGCGCATCTCTAATTTGAGTCCAATCTTGCCCGATCAATTCTGACCAATCGGACGCTTGGCAACGAGACATTAAAATGCTGCTGGTGTTGGGATCTAAGGGTACCTGGGACTGACCGCCGTTTTCAAATGTGAGTGTTACGATGAGTTCAGCGATACCCTCGTGTGCCGCATTGAGATGAACATGAGAAATCACCGCGGTCATACTACTCGCCAGAGGATTTAGGGGCCGGAGGCTCTAAAAAAACGATATCGCTGGGCAAGATCGGGTTTGTGGGTTGATCATTGTCACCCAAGGTTCGGCGCGCAAAAATGTGTAAATTCCAGCTCTGGAGATGGTTGACTCCAGTCTCGGCGTCAAGCTCAGGGAGCGCCCTTTCAGCGATGGACAGCCAAGTGTCGCCATCTTTAGGCGTGAGTGATTTTCGCAGTGAATTCAAGTGTGATCCTCAAAATGATGAGGCTAGTGTTGTAGCTGATTTTGGCCCTAGGCACAACTCGGAGTCAGCTTGTCATTGCTGTTATGATTGATCTAGGCCCAGTAGGCAATGAGTAAAATGAACGATTGTAGCTGTGGATCGATGATTGCCGTTGAGCGTCTCGAGGCGAAACAGCGGCGCGTCCTGCTGATCGTTATGATGATCAACGCGATCACTTTTGTAGGGATGGTGACCGGCTCTGTGGTGAGCGGCTCCTCTGCACTGCTGTCTGGCACCCTCGACAATCTGGGGGATGCTTTGGCGTACGCGGTGAGCCTTGCGGTTCTCGGTGCCTCTGCTGCGGCCAAAGCCCGGGCAGCGTTGTTTAAAAGTTTGCTGATGGGTTTAGCAGCGCTGGTTGTACTGGGTCAACTCATCCTCCGAGGTGCTCATCCTTTAACGCCAATTGCAGAGATTATGGGCTTGGCAGCGATGCTTAATCTGATGGCCAATGGCGTTTGCTTCGCCTTATTGACACCGCATCGAGCCGATGACATCAATATGGCCTCAGTCTGGCAATGCAGTCGCAATGATCTGGCCGAGGGGATGGCTGTCGTTCTGACCGCATTCGCGGTTTACTGGACTGCGTCACCGCTGCCTGATCTGTTGATCGGAGGGCTGCTTTTGCTGTTGTTCAGCCACTCGGCAATCGCTACGGCACGGGCAGCTTGGCAGGAAATGGTCGCGGTTCCGGTCTGATCATCTCGGGGTAATGGGTTGTCGTCCGATCCAAACGGTTTTTGCGGAACCGATGAGATTGTCTTCTTCGTCGAAAATTGCGGAACCCCCAAAGTGTTTTTTCCCTGAAATTTCTAGAGTCCAGGCCGTCACGGTTAATCTTTCGCCGGCTTTCGGCTGATTTTGAATCGATGCGGTCATGCGCCCTAGAAGCCCGGTTCGAATGCCTTCGGCTAGGAAGGCGTACTGCGCCGGACAATCGAGCGCGGTCCATAAAAAAGCGTGTGGGATGTTGCCATCAGAATCGGCCCACTGCGGCTGAGTTTCCCAAATACAGGCAACTTGCTGATCGACCGGTGCTACAAATACCCCGAGTCCGTCTTCGTGCTCGGGGCCGCAGCAAAAACAAATCGGATGAAACCCGGTCCGACCGGGTAACAAGTGATTGAGGTTTGGTATCAGCGCTGCCGAACGCGGCGCGGCAGATTCGATGGCAGCCAGGCTTGGCGGCGACGGCACTGAAATACTCAAGGGCTCGACGCGAACCTCGGCGATGAGGGTGTCCCCGTCCCAAATAGTGCAGATTGATTTCTGTTTTTGATCTCGCTGGACTTGAAGGATTGCATCGAGGGGGATGGGAGCACGCAAGGTCACTTCGATGGCTTCATTTGGAGGGGCATCAATTAGTTCTGCGAAGCGGCCGCTGACGTAGCCGCCGTGACCCGAAGTCGGAGGGCCGCGAAACCGTTCTGCAATGGTAATGGTGTGCTTGATCATTGAAAAATGTCTTATACTCGAGGCTCGTTGTCACGCGAGGTCTGTCTATGAAAATTGCTGCTCTATGGGTCTACCCCATCAAGGGATGTCAAGGCCAAGCCGTCGAGCAAACGGATGTTACCACAGAGGGGTTTGCGGGTGACCGACAGTTTACCCTGGTCAGTGAGGGCCAATCCGTCAGTCAGAAAGCTTTGCCGACGATGAAGCATCTCAGTGCGCAATGGGAATCGGGTGGGCTCAATCTTTCTTTCTCTGGAAGGACTTCGTTTCGGTTTGATCCTTCTTTAGAAACCCCAAGTGAATCACTGCAGTTGGCAGGCCGTGCGGTCAACACTTTGGACATGGGCGACGAAGTGGCTGACTGGCTGAGCCAGGCTTTGGGTTTGAAGTTGCGGCTGGTAAGGACGCAAGCCCCAGCTCCGATTTCGATTCCCCTTGATTATTTTAGTCGACTCGAAGCGACCCAGCAGTCCAGTTTTGTTGATGTTGCGCCTTTGTTAGTCACCAGCGAAGCCTCCCTGTCTGACTTAAACGCGCGCCTGGAGTCACCGGTGACAATGCAGCGGTTTCGTCCGAATATCGTCGTTACTGGAACGGAGGCTTTCTTTGAGGACTCGGCTGAGCATTTGAGAGTTGGCAGTTTAACGTTGGATCACGTCACAGCTTGCGAGCGGTGCGCGGTTACAACCTTTGATCCTGATCCCAAGACTGAGATTTCCGAGAAGCAGAAAGAACCCCTAAGAACTTTGAGTCAGTATCGGCGCCGGGATCAGGGTTACGCGGGTGGGGTTATGTTTGGTAGCTATTATGCGCCCCAGGGCCCTGGCGTCCTGCGTGTGGGTGATGCCTTAGGGTCTCCCACAGAAGTCAGCTGACGCGGGCTGCCCTAGAAAGAGCGGGGCATATCAAGAACGTGCTCGCCAATGAAGCTCAGAATGAGATTGGTTGAAATGGGTGCAATCTGGTAGAGGCGGGTTTCTCGAAACTTCCGCTCAATGTGGTATTCCTTTGCAAATGCGAAACCGCCATGGGTTTGCATGCAGACATCCCCAGCCCGCCAAGAAGCTTCGGAGGCCAGCATCTTTGACATATTGGCTTCAGCCCCGCAGGCCTCTCCAGCATCAAATAAGTGAGCCGCCTTCTCAACCATCAGCCAGGCAGCCTCAACCTCGGTGTAACAGCGTGCGATTGGGAATTGGACACCTTGATTCTGACCAATCGGGCGATCAAAAACGATGCGTTCATTGGCGTACTTGCTGGCCTTGTCGATGAAGTAGCGACCATCTCCGACGCATTCCGCCGCAATCAGAATGCGTTCGGCATTCATGCCGTCAAGAATAACTTTGAAGCCTTCGCCTTCGACGCCGAGAAGGTTTTCTCTAGGCAACCGCAGATCATCAAAAAAGAGCTCGCAGGAATGATGATTGATCATAGAATCGATGGGCCTGATTTCTAGACCGTTGCCCACGGCTTGACCCACATCGACAATGAATGCCGAAAGGCCCTCAGTTTTTTTTCGCGTTTCAGATTTTGGGGTTGTGCGCGCGAGTAACACCATGAGATCAGAATGCTCAATCCGGCTGATCCAAACCTTTTGACCGTTGATGACGTAATGATCGCCGTCCAAACGTGCGGTCGTCTTCAGGCTGGTGGTATCCGTCCCGGTTGTGGGTTCGGTCACACCAAAGCTTTGCAGACGTAACTCGCCGGATGCGATTTTAGGTAGGTAGTGTTTTTTTTGTGCCTCACTGCCGTGACGCAACACTGAGCCCATGACGTACATTTGTGCGTGGCAGGCGCCGGCATGCGCGCCGGACCGGCAAACCTCTTCCATGATGATGGACGCTTCGTATACCCCGAGCCCGGAGCCCCCATAAGCCTCAGGAATCAGAACCGTTAAAAAGCCGCTGTCGGTTAGAGCTTTAACAAACTCCGTTGGATAGCCCCGAGACCGATCAAGCTCCAACCAATAGTCTTCACCAAATGTAGAGCATAGCTGGCGGACAGCAGCGCGAATTTCGGTGATTTCAGTGGATTCAGCCATTCATAGACTCCTCAAAGTTGTGTTCAATGTTGGCTCAGAGCATTGGTCGAGCTTGAGAGTAATTCGCGCTTGAGTTAGATGCAATCATGGTGCACTTACAAGATTTTCGCTTGATTCAAATGCGCTATCCTTTCATCGAGTGGGGGATGACTTAAAAACAATTGGCTGAGCCCCTTGCCGCGCCCCGAGATTCCAAAAGCGGCAAACTCTCCTGGCAAATCCTCCGGCTCATTGACTTGTTGGAGTTTTTTAAGCGCTCGAATCATTTTGCTCTTGCCCGCAAGCTGAGCGCCTCCCTCATCGGCTCTGAACTCACGTCGGCGGGAAAACCAGAGCGCGATTACGGTCGCAATCATCGACAGAAAAATTTGAGCGATGATCGATGTAACAAAATATCCAATGCCTAGACCACCTCGGTTTTTCAAAATGACGCGATCAACAAAGAATCCTGCCAGTCGAGACAGGAAAATCACGAAAGTGTTAAGCACGCCTTGTAGAAGGCCCATGGTGATCATGTCACCGTTAGCGATATGTGCGATTTCGTGGCCCAAAACAGCCTCGACCTCATCTCGGTCCATTGCCGCTAACAGCCCGGTGGAAACGGCGACCAGGGCATTGTTGCGAGATAATCCTGTTGCGAAAGCGTTGGGTTGTGATTGGTTAAAAATACCAATCTCTGGGCATCCGATGCCGGCCTTTTGAGCCTGTTGCTGCACGGTGTTGACGATCCAACGCTCTTGCTCGTTGTTCGCTGTTTCGATCAAGACAACGCCCATTCCCCGTTTGGCCATAAATTTTGACAATGCCAGGGAAACGAAGGCGCCCCCAAAACCAAAGCACGCAGAAAATGCCAGAACCCCGGCAGTATTAAAGCCAGCGTTATTTTGAACCAACCAGATATCGAGCCCGATCAGTTGAAATACGATACCCATCACTACGAGTATGCCGAGGTTGGCAGCGCCAAAAATTAAAATTCTAAACATTGTTGGCTCCATCTATGGACGAATGTTAACGGTAATCATTGGGGCAGATCGAATGAAACACAAGCCAATAAAAACCGCCTTGCCTCATCCTCCTGGGCTCTGGGATTTTTTCTAAAGTTTTTTGAATCGACGGTTCTGTCTAAATCGAAAGCGCCCGTTAAATCGAAAGCGCGCTTCAAATCGGAGGCTTAGGCCAGGTCGTGCAGTGTGCTGGTCTTTCCAATGCCAGGCGTTTGGGTCTCTTTGTTTCAGCGCGCGAGCGCCTATCTTCTTTTAACTAAAACCCTGTAATATTCCAAGGACATGACAAATCATGCAAATGGCCTCATGAAGGGGCGAAATTATAGCTGAGGCTGAGGCCCTGGGGAGCAAACCCATAAAACAAGAGTCCTTTAAAACACCTTTTGGTTTTCTTATGGCGGCCGTGGGCTTCGCTATTGGCCTCGGGAATATCTGGCGGTTTCCTTATATCACTGGAGAAAACGGCGGCGCCGCATTTGTGTTGGTCTATCTTGGGTGCGTTTTGCTGATTGGGTTACCCATTTTGATCGCTGAGATTGCGTTAGGGCGTCGGGGTCAGGGCGATCCACCAACCTCATTTTCTGCCTTAGCGCGCAGTGCTGGTGTCTCTGAGCGTTGGGCTTGGGTGGGCCATCTCAATCTCATGACGGCTTTTCTGATTATGGCAACCTATGCGACCGTCGCCGGTTGGGTATTGGCTTATCTTTGGTCTGCGTCCTCCAATCAATTTACAGGCATTGATCCTGCGGGTGCCTCCGATTATTTTGCGCGCTTGTTGGAGGAGCCCAGCCGGATGTTTCTTTGGATGGCTTTGGGCCTGTTCACCACCGGCATGATCATCGCTGGCGGCGTACAGCAGGGCATTGAGCGAGCTGTACGATTTTTGATGCCGCTCTTATTCGTCTTGATGCTGCTGCTGGTTGGTTTCAATGCCACCCACCCAAGTTTTGGGGCGGGCTTTGAGTATTTGTTCCGACCCGATTTTGGACGGTTGACCCCTGCGGTGTTTTTGGCTGCGGTGGGGCAGGCTTTCTTCTCGATTGGCGTTGCTATGGCGGGGATGATGATCTTTGGTTCTTACTTGCCGAAGGGTCAATCCATTGTCCGGTGCGGGTTGCTGATCATTCTCGCTGATACGTTGATCGCGCTACTGGCGGGGCTGATGATTTTCCCTCTGGTTTTTCGTTACGGGCTTGATCCAGCAGGCGGCGTCGGCTTGATCTTCAAAGTACTGCCGGTTGCTTTTGGTCAATTGCCTTATGGGTCGCTCGTGGGTGGACTCTTCTTTTTGTTGCTGTCTGTTGCAGCGATCACATCGATGGTAGGTTTTGTCGAGCCACTGGTGGCTACCTTTGCGCGTGTGAAGGCAATCAGCCGAATCCGTAGTGCCTTTTATGTGACTTCATCGCTTGTGGCGGTCTCTTTGGTTAGCATTTTGAGCTACAGCACATGGTCAGAACTCAGGCTCTGGGGGCTCGATCTAAATGGCATCACGGATTTCATTTCGAATCAGGTCATGTTGCCCGTGGGGGGGTTGATGATCGCTGTTTTCGCGGGTTGGGTAGTCTCGAAGCAGGTTTTAGCCGATGAAATTCAGTTTTCTGCGCCATGGCAGTTTTCGCTCTGGCATGGGTTGATTAAAGGTCTCCTGCCGTTAGCGATTCTGGTGATCTTAATCTCAGGGCTCGCGGGATAGGCCGAACAGCGTCTCGCAGTGTCCGACTGAAATCAAAGTGAATGGTGCGAGTCTCATTACAAAGTGGGAAGTGACATTAAAAGTGACGCGGAAATCGCGCTCAATTCATCGTGCGAGTTCATCATTGAGTCCCTTAAACAGCTTTTTGGAAATCGCATTTCGAGTCGGCACAGTCGGACTTTTAAAAGTCAGCGGTTAAAGGTTGTCCGCTTAAAAGGCGGATTCTCAAAAAAGGATCTTGAAAAAAATGAATGCCAAAGCGATTTTCCCTTGGGTCTTAGGCGCGATTGTCTTGATCGGGGTTGTCCTGCTGCAAATGACTCGTACCCCAGAGTCGGTAGTGCCTGATTTTGCGGCGATCCAGGATGTGGGTAAAAAGAAGCAGGCCTTTTTTAGCTACCTGGCGCCGCTGATTGTGGCGGAGACGCAAGCGATCTTAGAAGAGAGAAAGGACCTTGAGCGCATTGATCAAATCCTGGCTGAAGGAATACGGGTGAGCGCCAGAGACCAGGACCTTCTGGCTGCCCTTGGGGTTAAATACCGTGTTCCTGATCGTGATCAGTTGTCGACGGTGAATCTCGCGGCGGCGTTGTTGTTTAGAATTGATGAAGTGCCGATGGGCCTCGCGCTGGCTCAGGCTGCCAACGAGTCTGCCTGGGGCACTTCGAGATTTGCGCGATTCCAGAATAATTTCTTTGGGTTGTGGTGTTTTACCGATGGTTGTGGCGTTAAACCTCGACGTGCCGAGCCCGGTGCCCGGCACCAAGTCGCCGCGTTTGAGACGGTTCAGGGTGGCGTCGCCTATTATTTGCTGACGCTGAACAGTCATCCCGCCTATAAGGATCTCAGAGTGCTGCGCTCGCAGCTCCGATCAACAGGCACGCCGGTCTCGGGACACTTGCTTGCTGAGGGCCTCATGCGTTATTCGGAGCGGGGTCAGGACTATGTCGAGGAGATTCGCGCGATGATTCGGATTAATCACTTAGATGCCCTTTGAAGTCCTCGCGGTTGATGAACCAGGGGCCCTTGATGACGATCGATGCCTGCCCAAAAGTTTGAAAAGCCCATTCGAAATGCCGGGAAAACAATGTTGTTTTCAGCGTGAAGGTCGTTCCTCGGGCCGAGATGGATTGTTTTTTGCCGCTTGGTAAATCTTTCATGCCTCGTTTTCACAATGATTCGGTCTAAAAGCAGGTCGGTGCCTGCTCTCATCATTGTTACTCTGGCGCATCGCGTGTGCAAATTTAGTCTTGAAACCTGAAGAAAAGAACATCAATAATGAATCTCTGTTGGCCATTCGTTAGAAGCGAGGGGATGTAAGGTGAGGATCGTACCCTGTAGCGCCGTCGGCGCAGAAGTCGAGGACGTCGATTTAAGACAGCTATCCGATGAGGATGAGCGAGCGCTTAAAACGGGTTTTGCCGAACACGGACTTTTGTTTTTTAGGGACCAAGCGCTTTCTGAGCAAGATCACATTAGGGTGTCGCGAATCTGGGGCGCGATTAATATCAACCGGTTTTTTAAACGACACAGCGACTTTGATGAAATCGCATTGGTCGAGAAAGAGCCTGAACAAACCGTGGCAATTGGTGAGGGTTGGCATACCGATCACTCCTATGACAGAGAGCCCGCTTTGGGATCTATCTTGGTGGCGAAAGCGTTACCCAAAACAGGAGGGGACACTTGTTTCGCCAGTATGTACGCGGCTTACGATCGATTGTCAGAAGGATTGAAGAAAACATTGTTAGGTCTCGAGGCCGTGCATTCTGCGAAACACGTGTTCGGTAGTGGCGCCCAGTTTGTTAAAAACACGAAGCACTCAAATCGAATTGGACAGGCAGGCTTAGCCGATGCTCTGGAGGATTCGGTCCATCCCGTGGTGATTCGCCACCCGCTCAGTGGACGTCCGGCACTTTACGTCAATCCGGGGTTTACCCTGCGGATCAAAGGGTGGACCGAAGCCGAATCCCAGTCGCTACTCGAGTTTTTGTATGAGCATGTTGTGCAACCCGCCAATGTTGAGACCTTTCAATGGCGACCCGGTTCTATCGCGTTCTGGGACAATCGAGCGACCTGGCACTCTGCTCAAAACGATTATCAAGGTCAGCGCCGGATTATGCACCGGACAACGATCAATGGGGCAGGATTAAGGGCTTTTGGCCTCGCAGAGGCCCCGGCGGATTGAATTTGGGTCTTTTTTGAGCTGCCTCTGTGGGATGAAAACCCACGAATTGTTTTATTTTCAGCCTGTTTTCCCTTAGAGTTAGCGCTCTTTTTTTCTGGGAGGCCCGCCATGGCCAATTACTTCAATTCCCTTCCTTTGCGCGAGCAGCTGGCCCAGTTGGGGACCTGTGATTTTATGGCTGCGAGCGAATTTGAAGACGGCGTCAGCTATCTCCGTGGTAAGAAACTCGTGATTGTCGGTTGTGGATCTCAAGGCCTAAATCAAGGACTCAACCTTCGAGACAGCGGTTTGGACGTGTCTTATACGTTGCGGGAATCGGCCATCAGCGAAGCGCGGCCATCTTTTGTCAACGCCACCAGTAATGGTTTTAAAGTCGGGCCTTACGCGGAGATGATTCCTGAGGCCGACTTGGTCTTGAATTTGACGCCGGATAAACAGCACTCAGCGGTGGTTAAAGAAATTGAGCCGATGATGAAAAAAAACGCGTGTTTGGCCTATTCCCACGGTTTCAATATCGTCGAAGAGGGGCAGAAGATTAGAGAGGACTTAACGGTCATCATGGTTGCGCCCAAGTGCCCCGGAACTGAAGTTCGAGAAGAGTATAAGCGAGGGTTTGGCGTACCGACCTTAATCGCGGTGCATGCCGATAACGACCCTAATGGTGAAGGGCTAGCAATTGCAAAAGCCTATGCAGCAGGTACAGGCGGAGATCGCGCAGGGGTTTTAATGTCCTCATTTGTCGCAGAGGTCAAATCCGATCTAATGGGCGAGCAGACCATTTTGTGCGGGATGCTCCAAACCGGGTCGCTTTTGTGCTTCGATAAAATGGTTGATCAGGGCGTTGAGCCAGGCTACGCCGCAAAATTGGTGCAATACGGATGGGAAACCATCACAGAGGCACTCAAGCACGGCGGCATCACCAACATGATGGATCGATTGTCGAATCCAGCCAAACTCAAAGCAGCTGGGTTGAGCGACAGCATGAAAACGATCCTGCGACCGCTGTATGAAAAGCACATGGACGACATTATGACCGGGCGGTTCAGCGGTGGGATGATGGACGACTGGCATGATGATGATGTCAAGCTGTTGGGTTGGCGGCACGAGACGAGTGAAACAGCTTTTGAGCGTGAATCCATCTCCGACGAAGAAATCAGCGAGCAGACCTATTTTGATCAGGGCATCTTGATGGTGGCGATGGTTAAAGCGGGTGTGGAGCTGGCTTTTGAAACCATGACCGCCGCCGGTATCAAGGCCGAGTCAGCTTATTACGAAAGCTTGCATGAGGTGCCTTTAATCGCCAACACCATTGCGAGGAAAAAGCTGTTTGAAATGAACAGCACGATTTCCGATACAGCAGAGTACGGATGCTATCTCTACAATCATGCCTGCTTGCCGCTTCTGCAGCCATTTATGGAACCCCTCAGCACCGATGTCATTGGACGCGGATTGGGGCTGAATGATCTGGGGGTTGATAATCAAGAACTGATCCGAGTCAACCAAGAAATCCGAAGTCATCCTGTGGAGGACATTGGTCAAATGCTCCGGGGTTACATGACCGCGATGAAGGCAATTGGTTAAGGCTTGGGCCGGTTTGTAGATCGTTCCTCCCCATGGCTGAGCTATTCGGGTTTGATGCGGCGGATATAGAATTCAGCTCGGGATTTTGCCTACAGCAGCTGGATTGGCAGGTCGCTGAGGGTGATAAGTGGCTGGTTGCTGGGCTTAATGGCTCGGGAAAATCCGCTTTGTTGGCGGCAATTGGAGGTGCGGGTAGGCTTCAATCAGGACGGGTCAACGCTCCAAAAGAACCCATCGCCGAACTTTCAGTCGCCGTCCAAAGGGCATTAGCCGCCAGAGAACGAGAGCGCCTCGAGGGGGGCGTGGATCCCGATTTTGAAGACGGGACGCCGGTCACCGTCATTCTCCAAGAACTCAATCCAGATTCAGACCTGCTGGAAGAACTGATTGATCGTCTCGATTTGCGTCGGCACTTGGCGCAACCGTTTCTGAATTTGTCGACGGGGGAGACTCAGAAGGCGCTTTTGGCTCGCGCGCTTGCATCCCGACATCCTATTTTGATCTTAGACGAGCCGCTCAAAGGCATTGATGCTGACTCAGTGACCGTCGCTTTGGATTGTATTGAGCGCTGTGCTGGATTGCGTACGGTGATCCTTGTAACTCACCGAGTCAATGCCGTTCCCCGTTGGGTCGAGCATCTGGCGTATCTAGAATCAGGCAGTATCCGTTATCAAGGGGCGATAGCCGCGCCCCAAGCGGCGGATTGGTTAGAGCAAATGTCAGCGTTAACGATGACACATAGGGTTTTACCGCCTCGGGTCATCGATCAAACACCACTTAAGGATCCTCTATCGCCTCTGGTCCTCATGAAGGATGTCCAGGTCAGTTTTGGCGATCAGTCTATTTTTGACGGGCTCAACTGGGAAATTAATCCCGGCGAGCATTGGCAGATTACGGGCCCAAACGGTTCGGGGAAGACCACCTTACTCAATTTAATCACTGGCGACAGCCCGCACTGTTATACCAATGATCTCAATATTTTTGGGTTTCAACGGGGAACTGGGGAAAGCATTTGGGATATTAAACAGCATATTGGCTACGTATCTTCTGGCTTGCATCTTGCCTATCGGGTGAGTGCGAGCGTTGAGCGGGTTTTGTTATCGGGTTTCTTTGACAGCATTGGTCTCTACCAAACTGCCAGCCAAGAGCAGGAATCCATTGTTCGGCAATGGCTGAAGCTCATTGGGCTAGAGAAAAACGCTCAGCAGCCCTTCAACCAACAAAGCTACGGTAATCAGAGGCTGCTTCTGATCGCCCGAGCGATGGTCAAACAGCCCGCGCTCCTAATTTTGGATGAGCCGTGTTTGGGTCTTGATCCTTTAAATCGCGCCCTCGTGATCGCTTTGATCGACCAGCTGACTCACAATAAGACAACCACCATTCTCTACGTGAGTCATGATCTAGCAGACCGTATCGATGGGATTGCAAAGCGGCTGTCATTGCCTTTGCAAGGGTAGCCAGGCAACCAATGTGCATGACCTGGGTTGGTTAGACCGCCAGCGGCGAGCCCGGGCGTCTTTAGGCCGTTATCAGCAAGCTGCATGGACTTAAACCCTGCAACTGATGGATTGACCTTGGGCCTCAATCGGCTTTTGGTCGTCTACGCCACCACCCTTCGCTCGCGTTTGATAGATCAAGAATTGTGTCGGTGTCCTCAAGAAATGACTCGTAGCTCGCTTCCGGCCCTTGAACAACGCCGGCATTGCTGTAGACCGCTGCCAGACTAAACCGTCCGTTTCCGGCCTGCACAATTTTGCCTGTTGGTGCATCGTCTTGACTCATAAACAGTACAGCAGGGGTCACCAGATGGGGGGCCCGCTCTGGATCCGGCCGGGAGAGATCTTCGTCCCTCCCTGGAATGGTGTTGGTTAACCGAGTTGCGGCGGCGGGTGCGAGGGTGTTGACTTTGATATTGTGCGAAGCGCCCTCGAGCGCGAGTACATTCATCAGGCCAACCATGCCCATTTTTGCCGCCCCATAATTCCCCTGCCCAAAATTGCCAAAAATACCCGAAGTCGAACTGGTCAGGACGATGCGGCCGTAGTTCTTCTCGTACATGATCGGCCAGGCGGCATGGGTGACATAAGCTGTCCCATTGAGATGAACGTTGATCACGAGATCCCAATCATCCAGGCTCATATTTTTAAAAGATTTATCGCGTAGAATCCCAGCGTTGTTAACGAGTATATCGATGGTTCCGAATTCCGACACTGCATCCTCTATAATACTTTTAGCGCCCGCTCGGTCGGATACCGATGCCTTATTGGCGATGGCGATCCCACCACTTGCTCGGATTTCGGCAACGACTTGATCGGCCATGTCACTTTGACCTTCTCCCGCTGCTGAGCCGCCGAGGTCGTTGACAACAAGCTTCGCGCCCCGTTTAGCAAACTCGAGCGCATGAGCCCGTCCGAGGCCGCCGCCTGCCCCTGTGATCACAACGACCTTGTCTTTAAATTCATTCATGGGTTTTCCTTGTTGTTAAGTGATTATAAAGGGACTAGGTGAAAGAGTTGGAGTGACTCAATGACTCAGTCCTAGCGTTTTTCGTAGTATGAAATCATCGACAAAGAAACCTTCGCCGATAGATTCGAGCACCGAGTCGAAATGAACGTAACCCGCGCGGCAATAGGCTGAGATGGCCAGACGATTGTGTTTGTTGACGAACAGAATAATGTCGCGAGCTCCTCGCGCTAGGGCCACAGTCTCGACCTGTTTGAGCAAAGCTGCCCCAATACCTTGGCCTTGATAGGCGTTCAGTAAATAGAGTTTTTCCAACTTAAGGGTTTCGCTGCTGAGTGATTTAAAGGCCGCAAAGCCGATGGGTTGCTTCTTTTGGGTGGCGATGAGGAAGATCGTGCCAAGATCGACATCCTTTTGAAGCGCATCAAGGTTATAATCTTTCTCGAGCATATAGTCGATTTGAGGCTGACTGATAATCCCTAGGTAATGCTCGTTCCATATTTCTGTGGCCAGGTCTGCAATGGCCGGCAATTGCTGCACTTTCGCAGTTTCGATTGTGAATTTCATCGCTCAAGGATAGCTCAACTATGCAAGATGACGCTATGGACCGACGTCAATCCTTGGCGATGTGCAGCAAAACACAGTTTGATTTGGTCATCATTGGTGGCGGTATCACTGGCGCTGGCATTTTTCGAGAGATGTGTCTGTCTGGCCAGCGTGTGCTGCTTGTCGAGGCTCGGGATTTTGCGAGCGGAACCTCGAGTCGGTCGACCAAGCTGGTTCATGGCGGTATCCGTTACTTGCAGCAAGGGCAGTGGCAGTTGGTTCGCGAAGCGGCCCTAGAACGTCAGCGCATCGCTGAAATTGCGCCTCACCTAGCAGAGCCAACCGATTTGTTGCTCATCGCCGCCAATAGCTGGTTGTTTTTGAAATACCTCGTTGGCGTGATGATTTATGAGTTTTTGGGGAAAGTGAGCAAGAAAGATCGGCACCGAAAACTTTGGGGCGCGGGGTTGCGGGAAATTGAGCCTTCTCTCGACGCAGCGCAATATCCCTTTGGCATTATGTATCGGGAATACCTGACGGACGACGCGAGGCTGGTCATCGCAAACGTGCGCGCAGGGCAGGCGCTCGGCGGCCAAGCGCTGAACTATCTGTCGGTGGAAGACTTATTGCGAGATGGTGAGCAAGTCATTGGTGTCCGGGCTAAGGATCAAGAATCGGGTGAACTGCTTGATATCCAGGCACACAAAGTGGTCAATGCGGCCGGGCCATGGGTACAGTCAATTTTGGATTTAGATGGCGTGGCGCCCAAAAAACTGATGCTCAGCAAGGGTGTCCATGTCGTTATTTCCCGGGCTCATCTTGATATTCAGCAGAGTGCCTTGCTGGTCGCAAGCGATGGTCGTCCCATTTTCGTGATCCCCAAGCAAGACACAGTTTATGTTGGTACGACCGATTCTGCTTATACAGAGGATGAGTTGACCTGGCCAAGGGTCCAAATAGACGAGGTCAGCTATTTACTCAATGCTGTCAATCGTTATTTTGGAACCGCTTTAGCCCCTTCAGACTGTTTAGGCAGCTGGGCAGGACTGAGGCCGCTTGTTGCGGCCGAGGCACAAAAAACATCTGAGATTTCGAGAAAAGACGAAATTTGGGAAAGCGCCAGCGGCTTGATAACGATCGCGGGCGGGAAGTTGACTGGCTATCGAAAAATGGCCGAGCGTGTTGCTGAGCGATTGTTAGGGAAAGATTTCTATTCACCGGGTTTAAAGGATGCCGCTCCGAAATTCCTGCCCGGGGGCTGTGAACGTAAAACGCTAAAGGCTTTGGAGGGCGATCTTTGCGCGTCCTCGAATTTATCCCCGGGGCTTATAAATTGCCTCATACAACGCTATGGCAACGAAGCGCCGAAAGTCATCGAATTGGGTCATGTTTTGGTTGTGCCGGGGGCGATGGTCGTCGAAGGGGAAGTTCGGTGGAGTGTGCGGTTCGAGCAGGCGCGACATTTGGAGGACGTCGTCTATCGGCGGATCAGAACCCCTTGGACCAATCCGTTGATGACAGACGCGGGAATGATTCGGATGAGCGAAGTCATGGCGCAGGAGATGTTGTGGGATGAATCCACGCGAATCGCTGAGCTCGAGAACATTCGTCAAAGACTAAAAGAGGATCTGTCATTCGCTCCCTAGTGGCAGTCAGCAGGGTTAGGATAGGGATTGGAGAAGTGTCTCAGCTCAAATGTTGAGTTGCCAAGCTGGGGATTGATCGGTCTGAGCATAAAACTTTCTTAGTTGGTAGTTCAGCTGGGGACAAGCAAGCCGCATGGTTTCAAAAGCATCGCGCTTGATGGCCAAGAATCTCGAGGGCGTGGCTGCCTGAATGTCTCCGCAGAGGGCAGTCTGAAAAGGGCGAAAGCCCAGTGCTTGTGCGTTCCTCAGGGTCGAATCCGAACTTTCTATGTCACCTCCCAACTTGAAAAGCATGGCATCCTCGGTGAGGGTCATGGTTTCCCCCACGGTCATGGTCTTAAGCACTGCGATGGCCGCTATTTTTTCGATGACTGTCGAGCTGACCGCTGCAAATTGCGGCAAACTCTTGATCAAAGGTCTGAGTGTCCAGCGGTTTTTTAGCTCCGCCCTAAATACTTGATCGTCTGCAAGCGCTGTAAAGGTGGCCTCTGAGAGCCGACAAATCGCAACAGGCGTTTTTGCGACGATGGAGGCATTTCTTACCCCAAGATCGGTGAGTACCGCCATTTCTCCGAGCAGATCACCGGCCTGAAGTACAGCGACCGAGTTTAATTGATTACCATCGTGGTGAATGACTTCGCAATACCCTGTAAGAATCAGATAGACATAATTTTTGGATTCTTGGCCTTGCACTAAAATGACATCGTCGAGGTTGTAGCGAAGGACTTCTGAATTGCTTACTAGGCTGCGGATCCACCGGTTCGGAGCCCGGTCGCCGATCCAAAGCTCGAGATAATGGAACATGAGCATAGAGTAAAGGCTCAGGTCCCCCTCAATCAGGGTAAACCGCTTTCCCGCTCGAGCAACCGAGAAAGTGGCCGAAAATTCAGGAGGTAACTCATCGATATGAACAAAAACGATTCGGTCCGCCGGTGACGTTGCAAACTCCGCCGGATCGCCGTGCAATGCGCCGGCTCCCCCATCGGCAATCAAGAGCTCATAGGGCTCCTCATAAAGCCTACTAATGCCTGTTAGGGTTGATGGCCTAACGAGCCCGGCATCTGAAAGCGCGCGGATTTGTTTAAGTGAGTGATTATCTGCAACGACACAAATTTTGCGAACCGTGTTTCCCTCTTTAACGCTGAAAGTTGCACCGATGGTCGGGATGCTGTGCACCGTGTAGTGAGCTTCTATAATGAGGCCAAAAAAATTGAGTGGCTGACCAGGCTGGATGTCGACATGGACAAAATGCTCGCGAATGACACTTTCTTCCCACCCTAAGCCCAGGGCGAGTTTTTCCATTGCCATTTCGAAAATGGTTCGATGGGTAATAATCTCGATGCGATGGGCGGTTTGCATCAAGGGAAACAAGGCGCAGTGATCGTCATGGATATGGGTTAAAAAGCAGGCTGAAATTTGGTTTTTTGAGATCCCCCGGGCCATGAGATGCTCATCCAGAAATGGGATTGAATCAATCAGCAAGTATTCTCCGTTATGGGTGAGCGCGAGTCCGGTGCAGGGTTCGTTTGGTGAAAAGCCAGAGGCGCCGCCTAGGACCTCAAGGGAAAACTTAGAAAGTTCGGAGGCGCTGTGATCTTTGAGGGTGTCATAGCTCGGGGTGATTCTAAGGTCTTGGCTCAGATCCAATTCGAGGGTTTCGGCTTGATGTATAACCCGATATTGGTCGATTCCTGTGTGCTCAACCCGGAGAAATCCCAGGTCAACCTCCCCTGCTACAAAGGGATAGTCCTTGAATAAATCGTCCACACTAAGGCGTTGTCCATTTAACCCTCTCAGCGCTGAGTGTTCTGAAACGGCCAGCCACTCTTGACCCGATTCGGCGTTGCCCCACTGTTCTAGCTGAGAGGCGTCGGGGCCAAGCAAAGTGATTTTAAGCAAGCGCTTGAGTTGCCGGATCGCTTGAAGGTCGCCGATGAGTGCAATTTTTTCTCCGGATGCGTGGCCATTCAGGTTAAACAGAAAGTGATAAAGCAAAAACTCCACGTGATTCATAAGAGATCCATCACGTTCTCGAGTGTCGATGAGGACAAGCCCGGTAAAGTTTTCGTGCCCACAGCGCTTCATCCCCTTGAGCACTTCGGGGGGCTGTCCGAAAACCAGGGATTGCTCTCCTGCTACGACCAAACGGCTCCCCGCGGCTGGTGTAATGAGATCGATTTTCGCCATATCTGAAACCTCTCTGGGCGGGCCTTTTTGACGCACTGATTGCGCTCTTCGGGTGTTGAGAAGTCCCCTTAGCGAGCCACCAAAATTTGACGTCCTCGGATGGCTGGGCTGGGTCCTAAATGGGTTTTCCGTAAAACGTTTTTTTATCATTCTGCGCTGACTCTCTGCGTCTTACAAGGTGCCGCGATCTGAACGGCATCGGGTTAGACCCGCCTCATTGCTATTGCGTATAATTGGACTTTCAACTTGGCGAGGACAGTATGAATCAACCAATGCAGCTTGATGGGCAGGAGAAGCAACTTTTCATCGATAACCTTCGGCGTTTTTTGGCCGAAGAAGTCGCACCCCATTACGAAGGTTGGGAGAAAGCAGGCATTTGGCCAAGATCGCTATGGCGACAGTTCGGCGAGCAAGGTTTTTTGTGTGTCGATATGCCCTTGGAATACGGTGGGTATGGTGTGTCGTTCGAGCTCAGTTGTGTCGTGATTGACGAGGTGTCGAGAGCGGGATTTGGCGCGTTAGCCAGCGGTTTATCGGTGCATTCAGATATTGTTGCCCCTTACATTTTAAACCTAGGTAGTGAAGATCAAAGGCAGCGTTTCCTGCCCGGTATGGTGTCCGGTGATATCGTCGGCGCCATTGGGATGACCGAGCCGAGTGCTGGCAGCGATTTACAGCGGATCAAAACCCAGGCTGTAAAATCCGGGGATGTCTATCGGATAAACGGGCAGAAGACCTTTATCACCAATGGGCAGCATTGCGATCTCATTGTGCTTGCTACCAAAACAGATCCCAATCAGGGCGCCAAAGGGATGACGTTGTTTACCGTCGATTGTCATACCTCAGGCTTTGTTCGAGGTCGAAATTTGGACAAGATGGGCCTCCATAGTGGAGACACCTCCGAGCTCTTTTTTGATGACCTCGAGGTCTCCGCGCTCGATGTCCTAGGGGGTGAAGGGCAAGGGTTTATCAACATGATGAACGAACTTCCCAGGGAACGGCTGATTCTTGGGGTCGGGTGTGTGGGTGCTGCTCAAGGTGCCTTTGACTTGACCGTTGATTATGTCAGCGAGCGCATGGCGTTTGGCCAACCCGTTGCTGGTTTTCAGAACACGCGCTACAAATTGGCTGAAATGAAGACAGAGATTGAGCTTTGCAGGGCGATGGCTGAGAAATACACCGTAAGTTTTATCGAGGGGACCCTGACCAGTGCTGAAGCTTCGATGCTGAAATTAGCGGCCAGTGAAATGCAGGGACGCATCGCCGATCAATGCGTTCAGCTGCATGGGGGTTATGGTTATATGAGCGAGTATCCGATCTCACGTGCTTTTCTTGATGCGAGGATACAAAGAATTTATGGTGGTACCAGCGAGATTATGAAAGAGTTGATTTCTCGCAGTATCGTTTGATTTCCAGAAATTTTGGGAGTTCAACGGGTTCATCGAACGCAATAATCGAACGCAATAGATGAGATAGGCCTTGGAGAATTCCGGGATGAAAGGGCCCTTCGAGCCTTTTTAGGAGAACGCCTGATCAACTGATGGTCACGATGATCAAGTTGTCATTATGACGTCGCGATTAACAAGACCTGATTAACGAGCCGTGTTTAACAAGCCATGTTTAACAGGGCATTATTGCTCAACAATTGTCGATAGATCAGAGAGAGCCAATTGATTCTAGAATACCCGCAGCGATTACCAGAACCAAAAACAGGAGAAAGCCCTTGGATGTGAATATCAGTTCGTTCTTGACCCGCCGTGCCGACATCAGCCCCGATCGGGAAGCCTATGTTGACAGTGGCACAGGCCTGAGGCTTAGTTTTGGTGAACTCAATGTTCGAGTTAATCAGCTTGCGAACCAATTGAGCGCAACCGGTGTGGGTCATGGGGATCGGGTCGGTTTATGCCTAATGAACAGTGCAGAGTTTATCGAAGCGTTTGTTGCGATTGGTAAAATTGGTGGTGTTGTGGTGCCGCTTAACTGGCGCCTTGTTGCCGACGAGCTCGAGTTTATTATCAAAGACAGCGGTGCTGAAACGTTGATCTTTGGCAGCGAATTTGAAAGCGTTGTTGCTGACTTGCAGAGTCGGGGTGACAAAACAGACGTTCGAAATTGGCTGCAGGTGGTGGGTAGCGGGCAATGTTTAGAATTTGCTGACGACTACGAGCTGTTTCGATCATCGGGCTCAGAGGCTGAACCCGGGATTGCGGCAGGTGGAGATGACCTGCTCTATATCATGTACACGTCCGGGACAACGGGGCTGCCAAAAGGTGTTGTGCATTCCCATACCACGAGTTTTTGGGCGCTACTGACATTTGCGGCCAGTTGCGACCTTCGCGAGGGTGATCGTTACTTGGTGGCTCTACCGCTTTTTCACGTGGGAGCGCTGACGCCCGTAGCGCTCAATATTTATCGTGGTGTTACCAGTGTTGTGATGCGTGAGTTTGATCCGAGCGCTGCTTGGCGTGTGATTCAAGAGGAGGGAATCAGTGCATCACTTTTGGTCCCGGCGATGCTCAATTTTATGATGCAGGTACCGCTCGATCAGGTGAAATATGATCAGTTACGCTGGATCCAAAGTGGCGCAGCACCGCTGCCGGTCAGTTTGATCGAGCAGTATTCCGCCCGAGGCATTGAAATCCATCAAATCTATGGTTTGACGGAGACTTGTGGTCCGGCCTGTGTCATCAGCGCTGAGCATGCGCTCAAAAAGATCGGTTCGACTGGCAAGGCATTTTTTCATACCGAAGTTCGTGTCGTCGATGAGTCAGGGGCAGATTGTGAGCCCGGAGAGCAGGGGGAGGTCTGGGTCAAAGGTGGTCACATCATGATTGAGTATTGGCACCGGCCAGAGGCCACCGCCGAAACCATCACCCAAGACGGCTGGTTGCGAACCGGTGATGTCGCCTCGATCGACGACGAGGGATTCGTTTATATCCAAGATCGCATCAAAGATATGATTATTTCAGGGGGAGAAAACGTCTACCCCGCCGAAATTGAGAACGTCATTTTATCCCATCCCGATGTTGTCGAGGTTGCAGTGATCGGACAGCCCAGCGAGAAGTGGGGAGAGAGTCCTTTTGCGGTGGTGGTAACCAATGCCGCATCGCTTTCGGAATCGGATATTAGAGACTACTGCGACGGAAAGCTCGCCCGCTTTAAGCTGCCAAAGGGAGCCGCTTTTATCGACGTTATTCCTCGAAACGCGAATGGGAAGGTGCTTAAGCGTGTGTTGAGGGAGTCTTTTCCTGGCCCAGCGCAGGAATAAATTAATCCTTATGGTGTCAGGCTCTGTCTGGTCGCCTTAAGCACTGGAACCATTCCGACTCAAACAAGCATTTCCAGGTGCTTTGGTTGGTGCCTTTTTAGTTGTTCTTCGAGGTGCTCAGGGGGGTCACAGGGCTACTTGGCTGGGAAGCAGTTGTGGTAGATTCAATGACTGGCGGTATTAGCCCCTCGGACCGAAAAGAAGGAAGGCCAATGAGTCGAGTACTTTTTCTGATGAGCCTGATTATTCATCAGGTTGCCTTTGGGCTAGAGGTAGAACTGCCTTCTGGGGAAACGATTGAGCTTCCTCGACATGATGTTGAGATCAGAATCGATGGCGTTCTCGATGAAGCAGTCTGGTCAGGCCTCGATCAATTTGATGAATTTGTGGTGGTTGAGCCAGACACCCTTGTCGACCCAGCGTATCAGACCTTAGTCAGTCTTTTTTTCAATGAGCGCGGCCTCTACGTGGGAGTGTCGGTCAAGCAACCCCCTGAAACACGCGTTGCGCGTCTTTCCAGTCGTGACAATCGAGACATCAAGCGTGACTACATGGGGATGGTGTTAGATACCTCAGGCGAAGGTCGATACGGCTATTGGTTTGGGGTTGCGCTGGGTGATTCTCAGATGGATGGGACCTTGTTACCCGAGAAGCAGTTTTCCAGTGACTGGGATGGTGCGTGGTCTGGTGCGACCTCTGAGACCGATACGGGTTGGATCGCTGAAATGTTTATCCCTTGGGGTATTGTATCGATGCCAAGAACATCGGGTCCGCGTCGAATTGGTTTTTACATGGAGCGGTTCGTTGCGCATCGGGATGAACTTTGGAGCTGGCCGGCTTTGCCAGACACCGTCCCACGTTTTATCTCGGCATTACAGCCGTTGAAACTCGACGGCGTTGAGCCAAAGCAGCAGTTCAGTATTTTCCCCTTTGCAGCGATCAGTGAAGATCGCATCGATGCCGAGATGGATTATCGGGTGGGTGCTGATTTCTTTTGGCGACCCTCTACTAATTTGCAACTGACCGCAACCGTCAACCCCGATTTTGGTATTGCAGAATCAGATGATGTGGTGATTAATCTCTCTGCCACAGAAACCTTTTTCCCCGAGAAGCGGCTGTTTTTCCTAGAGGGACAAGAAGTGTTTACGGCATCGCCTCGAGCCGATACCCGCGGCGGCGGCGTGGGTTCTCAAGGTTCGCCCTACACGCTGGTCAACACTCGGAGGATTGGTGGCAAACCCGTGTTGCCGGTGCTTGCAACAGGTCAATCGATTCGGGCAAAAGATCAAATCCGGCCTAACGAGCTAATTGGCGCAGCCAAAGTGACCGGTCAGAATGGCCAACTTCGCTATGGCGTGCTTGCTGCATTCGAAGATGACCCAATGTTCCGGCTGACAGATTCGACCGACGAAGTGATCGGTCAAGGGAGCCAGTATGGCGCCGCCCGATTCTTGTTAGAAGATGCCCCAGGTGGTGCTTATAAGGCGGTAGGGATACTGTCAACGATGGTCTTAAATGATGCCGGCGATGCATTGGTGCAAGGCATTGATGCGCACTATTTGAGCGCGGATGGAAAACTCAAAACCGATGCCCAGATATTCACGTCTGACAAAGATGGCATTGATCGTGGGTTCGGCGGCTTTATTGATTTTGAATATGCGATTCGACAAGGGGTCAATCAGCGTCTTGGAATTGAGTTTTTTGACGATCGCGTAGACGTCAATGATTTTGGCTTTCTTGAGCGCAATGATAATTTCAGAATTCGATCCGCCCATACGCGAACGCGTTCTAACCTGTCCTGGGCGAAGAGCAACCAATTCGACGTTCGTGGGTTTGTTCAGAGAAACGGTGAACATTTATTTACCAAAGGGGGAATGTTTCTCTCTAATCGAAGCGTGCTGAATAATTTGAATGAGCTTGTTCTGAGAGTCGATTTGCTCGCTGGAAGTTATGAAGACCTCAATAGTTTTGGTAATGGGAGTTATCGCGTTGACCCGATTCAAATGGCCAGCGTTGGGTGGGCCTCTAATCGTTCTAAACCGCTGAGTTTCGGCGGTAAAGTGGGCTTTATGGGGGAGGGTTTGGGTGGTAACAGCGGAGTTTATTCAGTGTATGCGAGCTGGCGGCCAGATGATCGACTTGCTCTGGACTTGATGCTGAACTATCTCGATCGGGAGGATTGGCTGCTCCATAGTCAGGGCACAACCATGGCGACATTTGATGCTGATCAGTTAGCGCCAGGTATCAGTTTAGAATATTTTTTAAGTGCCAAGCAGCAAATGAAGGTTGTTTTGCAGTGGGTGGGCGTCAAAGCGAAAGCTCAGCAGGCTTATCGCATCCCGGAAAATCCTGGTGAACTAATGCGTGCAGAAAATTTAGACGCGGAATTGGCTGATTTTTCGGTTTCTCAGGTGAGTCTTCAGGCGCGTTACCGCTGGGAAATCGCGCCGCTTTCGGACCTGTTTGTAGTCTATACGCGGCAGTCAAATCAAGCGGGTTTGCTCGATGGTCAGGACTTCCAGGCGATCTTTTCAAAAAGCTACCAAGACCCGCTCACGGATTCATTTGTCGTCAAACTTCGTTATCGATTTGGATCCTAGGGTTCAAGACTTGTCCGGCCGCAATTGGCCTTCAGGCTCCGATGTGCTTTCCGCTGAAAGCTGCTCGATCAGGTAGTCAGCGACCTCAAGCATACGCTGGGGTCCGACATTTTGCGTTGTGCTTATTTTGTAGCGGCCTTGGATCACCAGCTGCGGGACGGACGTGATCTTTGCTGTTCTTGCTAGTCGGTCTGATAACCCTACCTGCCGCGCAACAGCCGGAGAACCTCTCTGGAGTAGATAGTTATCCTGATCAAATTCGCTATTGGTCTGTACGAAATCTGCAAGTGCCTCCGGGGAGTTTAGATTCCTACCTAGATCGTGCAACGCTCGAAAGGTAGCTTGATGAAGACTTTGGGGCGCATTGAGGTTTTGCAGGGTATAAAAATGCTCACCATAGAGCCGCCAAAGGTCTGAGCCGATGAGCGGGGTACGCACGAGGCGTACCTGTGTATTGCGCGCTTCTGCCCATTGCTGCAAATCGTCGTCGAAGCGATAGCAATGGATGCAGCCATAAGAGAAAAACTCCATCACTTCAATTTTGTCGCCCCGAATCCGGCGCGGTTGATCTAGGACGGTGTAGTGAATCCCCTCGATAAAATCGCCTTGGGCACCTTCATCGGTCATCGTTTCGATGGTTAGAAATGCTAAGAGACCAACAACGACGATTGCGACAGCAATGAGACTTTGTTTTTGGCGGTTGATAAAGGATTTTCTGCGGACCATAACCTTGTACCCTTGAGATTAGAGAGATTATAGTCAACCTCAGCGTGGGCGCCTAATGATTTGCGTCGCGAGGGGGCGCCAGGCATTTATAATATGTCCCTTACTCCGACGGTCTTAGCCGTCGAGCTTATTTTCTAGGGTGTGCTGGATGACAACTGATCAGGCTTGGATTGAGACAGCCTTTGACTGCGCGGCGGTCGATAATTTGAATTTTAATGTTGATGTCTATCAGACATTTTACCGCACTGAACCGAGCGCAGCGTCTTTGATGGCGCACATTGATGAGCTGGTTCAAAATAAAATGTTGTCAGAAGTGATTCGATTGTTGCTCAATCCGAATATCGAATCGGAGGAGGCGGGTTATCTCAATTTTGAGGTCAAGACTCATATTCAAGGGTACGGTGTATCGCCTCTGATGTTTTTGAGTTTTAATCGAGCCGTTTATGAGGTTTTGCAAAGCAGTGCGGCGAGGGTTTGGGAAGATGACCTAGCCGTCGCTGTGACTCGACGCTTTGCGGTGCTTTCAGACGCGCTCACTGAGGCGCTGACCTAAAAGACCGTCGTTGTTTCTAAAAAAATGAATGCAGCGGAATCGCGCTGACAGAAGCGTAAATAATAGGAGATGATCATGACCCAAAAACCGGCATTGAGTTTGGCAGCTGTTCCTGGAAGACGACAGGCAACCCTCGAATTGGCTCAGGAAATAGAAAAGCGAGGCTATCCAGGGATCTACGGCCCGAGCTTGGGAGATTCTTTGGCGTTGTGCCAGTCCCTGGCTCACGTGACTCACGAGATTGAACTCGGGACCAGTATCATGCCGATTTACTTCCGGCAAATTGTTGATTTTGCGAGCACTGCTGGATTTATACATGAGATTTCCAATGGCCGGTTTCGATTCGGAATTGGTGTCAGTCATGCGCCGGCACTTAAGTCTAGGGGCCTAAATGGCGGTAAGCCGCTCTCGGACACGCGTACATTTGTCGAGGAGCTTAAGGCGGTACCGAGGGTCGGTCCGATGCCGCCGATTGTGCTGGCAACATTGCGCCAAAAAATGATTCAGCTCGCCGAAGAAATTGGCGATGGGATGGTGTTTGCCAATGGCGCAAGATCTCATATGGGAAAGTCGCTCTCAGTCCTTTCAGAGACGACGCGAAACAATTCAGACTTTTTTATTGGAAATATGATTCCCACCTGTATTTCCGATGACATCGAAGCGGCGAGAGCGGTCAATCGCAAAACCCTCACCAGTTACGCAATGTTGCCAAATTATCGCAATTACTGGAAAGAAGCCGGTTATGAAGAAGAAATGATGGGCATTGAAGCGGCCATCGCTGCAGGGGATCGAGAGCGTATCCCTCATTTTTTGACCGATCGTTGGCTGGCAGACACGACGCTTGCGGGATCGGCAAGTGCGGTCCGCGAAGGCATAGAGGCTTGGTTCGATGCTGGGATCAAGACCCCGATTATTGTCCCCTCTTCGACCAATGGTGGACAGATGGTTGCGTTTGAGGAATTTTTATCAATCTATTAATTTGGAGCCATTAGGGACTGGACCGAAGCCTTCGGTGGTGTGAGCGCGTTGGGTCCTTCCGGGTTAAGTTTGCACGATGGACTGCGCATTCGTTGTAAAGGCTTTGGCGGCGGCGCCGCTCAGCATAGACTTGGGTGCGGGCACAGGGACCTGGATGCCGGCTCGGCAGGCTGGCCGCGCTTTCATCTGGCCTAGCCATCGATCGAGATGACCAAGGCCCTCCCGAGAAACCCCCGACCAGCGGTAGGTTCTAACCCAGCACCAGTTGGCGATATCGGCAATCGAGTAGTCCCCAGCAAGCCACTCTCGATCCGAGAGGGCGCTATCAAGAACCTCGAAAAGCCGTCGGGTCTCGTTTTGATAACGATCGATTGCCGGTTGAATTTTTTCAGGGAAATACCGGTAGAACACATTGGCCTGTCCCATCATGGGGCCGATCCCGCCCATCTGAAACATTAACCACTGAAGCACTTCATAACGTGCTGGGCCAGAAGCGGGCAGAAGCCTCCCAGCTCGCTCCGCCAGATAAATCATAATTGCACCCGATTCAAAAACTGTCACATCCCGCTCAGTATCGCGTATCACGGGGATCCTTCCATTCGGGTTCATGTTGAGAAAAGCATCCGTCTTCTGATCGTTGGCACTCAGATTGATGGAGTGAACGGTGTAAGGAATATCCAGTTCTTCCAAAGTTACGGACGCTTTGTGTCCATTGGGAGTCGGCGAGGTAAAGAGTTCAATCATGAGGTTTTGGGCCAAGCGTGTTCTTGAATGATAACCAGCGTTGGCTGTGGTGCCAACGCTGGGATTCATATTCTAGGTCAGGTCATGAATTTGGAGTGGCTGTATCCAGCGAACCGCTGATTTTTAAAATGATAATCATGGTCAGGCCTGTCTCTAATTAGCTGATTTTTGGTGGCAAATTTGGCTTAACCTTGGGTCAAATCTTGATTCAGGGTTGGTGTAAACCCTGTTTTTCAGTGACAAAAGGGAGGAGTTTATGTGCATTTTAGATGAGTTATGCACATCTGACCCTTACTTGCTCACTTACCTTCATCTGCAGATTATATGGTTATAATAACCTTACAAGTAATTGATATTGTTAACAATTAATCATATTGTTCAAAAATTGACCAATACTTAAAACACTTGAAAATTGGGCTTATAACCTGTTCAGCAGCACTTATCACCAGAGTTATCCACAGTTTTTGTGGACAACCTAGGCTTTTGAGGGGAACGCTACCGCTGGGATGAGGCTAGGGTCAATAGATTCGGCGCTCGAGCGGTTCAATGACTCGGTGACGGGCTTTCATAACGCCAAATGTCGCTGAAGCGATAGCCGAGATAGAAGATGATCAAAGAGGCGATCATGCCTGGAATCATGGCGTTGAGTTCTCCGAATAGGCCGATCACAAAACCGAGTACCACCGACCCCATCGGAGTCGCGCTCATCAGTCCCAAGGTGAATACCGACATTAGACGCGAACGAAACGCAGGCTCCGCAATCTCTTGGATCATGAGCCTAGACATTGTTGTGGTCACCCCCATGTTAAAGCCCCAGTAAGCTGAAGCCAGATAAAACCATTCGATTGAAGGCTCAATCCAAATGAGATAAAGCACCAACACTCGCGATACTTGCATAATCAGGTATAAACGCCCGGGCCGAAGCAACGGCATAAATTTTAACAAACCAAAATTTGCGATCAGCGACCCAAAATAAAAGACCACCGTAATATTGGCGAGCAACAATGCGTCTCCGGCATAGATTCGGCTAATGATGAAAGGGATGGCAACCATCCACGCACCGGCATTAAAAAAGCTAGACAGAAAATTCAGCCCGACGATGTCCCGTGCCAGCTTAAAATTCCAGGTGTAGACTAATCCCTCACGAATAATCTCCGTCATGGATGTCGGGGCTGCTTCAGTCGATGGTGCTTGAGTCGATGGCGCTTGAGTCGATGGCGCTTGAATCGATGGCGCTTGGGAAGATTGTGGGCTTGGCGCATGAGGCCGTAGGCCAATCAGGAAAACCGCGCCGATACCAAAGCAGGCTGCCTGAATGAGCAGCACCTCAATCAATCCTACCGAGTCGATGCTGCCAGCAACGCGTGTGCCCATAATGGTTGCCACTGACCCGATGCCTGTGGAGAGACTGATCGCGTATTGCAGGCGACTGCCTGCAACGATGTTGAGGATGGTGTTGCGTGCGGGGTTGGAGGCACTGTTGAGTAGGTTCGCGGCCAGAGCAGTGAGAATCACTGCCCAGAACCCGAGATGATCAAAGAAAATCGCCAGGGCCAAAATCAAAGGGGGTAGCATGCTGAGAAGATGGCTTTGAATGAGTAATTTACGACCATCCATACGATCGCCAATGACTCCTCCCCAGAGCATGAACAGGAGTGCGGGCAGACCAATAATGAGCTGAGCGAGACCAACGGTCTCTGGAGACCGTTCAAGAACCCCAACCAAAATCCACGTCACCAGCAATTGCTGCATACTAAAACCGGCCATCCACAGCGCGTTGCTGGCGTTGTACCAAGTAAGTTGTCGATCTGGGCCGCCGGCCGGGTCTAACATCGTAAGATCCTTTTGCTAGAATCATAGCCAATTACCGGGTGGCTCGGTAAATTATTATGGGTGCCATAATGCGCACCCTACCCAAGTGCTATAGCAACGGAGGTCAGATTACTCATGCCAACATTCGTTGTGCGCTGCCGAAAGGCCCCGGTTGCAGGTGCGCGCTTTCTAGAATCGGTCGGCGAGGGCGCGCATGTCGAATTTATCGCGGGGATGATGACCAACGCTCTGTTTGTTTCTAAAGGCCATCGACAGGACGTCAAATTGAGACTGGTTTTTGAAGACAGTCCTGACTTTTCACGGACCCTCACTTTCGACGGAGCAGCGTTAGGGGACCTTGGTGGTTTGACAGAGCGAGCGCTACTCAAAAATTGTAGCCTCGCTCTGAATGCAGCCTCTGGGATTGCCAAAGAGGCGGTGGTCACGGCCCCCAATGGGATCGTCGTGGAAGCCTTGAGCTTCGAAAAACTGATCAAGCGAGAATTGCTGGATTCACCCTGTTATTTGCTTCATCCCAAGGGTGCAGGGATGAGTGCTATCAACCCGCCAAGCCACGCAACTTTTATAATGACGGATCAGGTCCCTTTGGCGAAAAATGCGCTGCGAGGGCTGAAACGCCAGGGGGTTGAGCTGATGTCTTTAGGCCGAACCATGTTGTTTGCATCCCAGTGTATCAGCGTCATCCATTACAATTTGGATAATGCCCCAGAAGCGACGATGTTCGACTAAACCATCCCAAGGTCGGAAGAACTTTATGAAAATGGCTCTTTTTGACCCATCTTCTAGGGACCGTGGACAAGTTGTAGGGTTTTCCTCCCTGTGTTTTTGCCCGAATGTCCTGAACCGTGCAGTTTTGGGTTCGTATACTAAAGGAGTGGAGTAGTTGACGGCGAGATGAAGTCAATGAGGAGCCTGTAAAGGATGCGCCCGAGAGGGGTCGTTCAATCCATGGAAGCCTGAGGCCGAGAAGGGAAGTGTTGACGCTGTCAGATGATGCGGCAGTCATCTCGATGATCAACGGTGATCTTGGAGCAGAACTGATTCATAATGGGCGGCCCTGTGAGGGGACCGTGATTAATAAGGCAGCTTAGAAACCGCCTAATAAACGAATGAGCGCTTAGGGCGCGACAATGCTAGAGGATGAACCATGAGCGAAACAATACAAACCATCGCGATTTTAGGGGGTACGGGTGATTTAGGTGGCGGCCTTGCCCGGCAGTGGTCCCGGGCGGGGTACTCGATCATCATTGGCTCAAGGACTCTCGAGAAGGGTCAAGAAGCTGCCGCCGCGCTTTTAGCAGAATTCCCTGATTTGAACGTCACTGGACTCGATAACCCTGCTGCGACAGAACAAGCAGACTTAGTGGTGTTGACGGTGCCTTTTGCGCACCAACTCAGTACGTTGGATTCGGTCAAGCATGCCTTGGAAGACAAGATTTTGATCGATGTGACGGTCCCTTTAGTGCCTCCCAAAGTCGGAACAGTACAATTGCCTGAGGCAGGCTCGGCTGGGCAACAGGCGCAGAACCACCTCGGAGAGAATGTTCATGTTGTCTCAGCGTTTCAGAACGTGGGGGCGATGCACCTTCAAGAAGATCATGCGATTGCATGTGATGTCTTGGTTACCGGCAATAAGCGTGCTGCGCGAGACACCGTCATTGCACTGATCGAAGTCCTTGGGCTTAAAGGTTGGCATGCTGGCCCGATTGCGAATGCGGCTGCTGCTGAGGCGCTGACTTCTGTTTTGATCACCATCAATCGACACCATAAAGTGAATGGTTCCGGATTGGTGATCACGGGTGAGCCCGCCGCGGAATGAAGCTCACGCTGACTGCGGTTGAAAATATCCCCATGGTGGAACCTGGGGACGATCTGGTCGAGCAGATCTGCGCCGGGCTCGACAGCATGAACGAATCGTTACTCGATGGCGACATATTGGTTTTAGCCCAGAAAATAGTCTCCAAGGCGGAAAACCGATATGTAGATTTGAAGTCCGTATTGCCTTCCGCCGAGGCCATCGCCCTAGGGCTTGAAGTGGATAAAGACCCAAGAAAAGTGCAGGTCATCTTGGATGAATCCAATGAGGTGGTTCGCAAGCGTCCCGGCGTTTTGATTGTCGAGCATCGCCTTGGTTTCGTGGCCGCCAACGCGGGGATCGATCAATCGAATATTCAAAAAAGCGGGGTCGATGGCGACGATCTATGTCTTCTACTTCCTGTTGATGCAGATGCATCGGCAGAAAAACTCCGCGCCACCATTAAACTACGATTGGGCGTCGAAGTCGGCGTGGTGATCAATGATTCTATTGGTCGAGCCTGGCGAATGGGGACGGTCGGGCTAGCGATCGGCGTTGCTGGCATGACGGCTCTTGAGGATTATGTTGGCGGTGAGGACATATATGGCCGCGAACTGTTAGTGACCCAAGTTGCTGCGGCTGATGAGCTCGCAGCTGGGGCATCGTTGGTGATGGGTCAAACCACCGAGAAGGCGCCCGTGGTGCTGGTACGCGGCTACCCGTCGAGCGCTGGCAATTCCGAGGTTACTGGGGTGCAGCCGTTATTGCGGCCGAAAGCCATGGATATGTTTCGTTAGACGGTTGTCTCCCAGGAACTCGCAGCGCGCTGTTCGTTTATGTTAGCGTCCTTGATGGGAGCGCTTTTAAGAAAAGAGGGAAGCATGGCGTTAGAACCCCAATGTATTGCTTTGTCGGGGGGGGTTGGCGGTGCGAAATTAGCACTAGGACTCAGCCTCGAGCTCGCTGCTGATCGTTTGTCCGTGATCGTCAACACGGGTGACGACTTTGACCATCTGGGGCTGCGGGTGTGCCCGGACCTAGATACTTTGATGTATACCCTGTCGGGGAAAGCCAATCAGGAATTGGGTTGGGGACAGGCCAGTGAAACTTGGAGTTTCCTCTCGGCTTTGTCCGATTTGGGAGGGGAAGATTGGTTCAAGTTAGGAGACCGAGATTTAGCGACGCACGTTTTACGGACCCAAATGCTGGGCAGCGGGTCGAGTTTGACCGACGCGACGCGAGCCTTGATGACCGCCCTCGGGGTTAAGACGGTGGTACTGCCAATGACCGACGACCGAGTTGCAACGGAGATTCACTGTCAATCTGGAGAGACCCTCGCTTTCCAACATTACTTCGTACGGGATCAGTGCGAGCCTCCGATCTCTGGAGTGTCTTTCTCTGGGATGGAGTCTGCGCGAAGAACCACCCAATTTAACGCGTTGCTCGAGGCGGAAGCAGCCGCGTCAGTGATTATTTGCCCGTCAAATCCTTTTGTCAGTGTTGCTCCGATTCTGGACTTGCAAGACACCTGGCGCCGCTTGCGTGAGCAGAGCGGGCCGGTAGTAGCGGTGTCTCCGATTGTCGCGGGTATGGCGCTTAAGGGGCCTGCCGCAAAAATGATGCAAGAGCTAGATATGCCGAGTACCGCACTTGCGGTGGCGGAATTTTATCAACGGGTTTATCCAGGCTTGCTCCAGGGTTTTGTGATTGATCACGCCGATGAGGCGAGTGCAGATGCGGTGCGTCGATTGGGTTTAGAAGTGCTGGTCACAGCCACTGTGATGAAAGATGTTCACGACAAGCAAGCGTTGGCGCGGGATGTTCTGGCATTTGTTTCGGATTTGACAGCACTATGACAACCCGGGCAGTGCTCCCAATTAAAGACTTTGCGAACGCTAAACAGCGTTTGGCGTCGATTCTGGACGTCGATGAAAGAGCCGGACTTTGTCGCGCTATGGTTGAGGATGTGCTGCTGGCGGTCGAGGCTTGTCCGTTGATTGATGACATTGCGATCGTGACGAACGATGAGCGCGCGATAGAATTAGGGCGGCAATTTCATGCTGAGGTGATTAATGAGCCTCCAGAGAAGGGTTTAATTCCCGCGGTCCAGCATGCAGCGAGTACCTTGGCCGCTGCGGGTGTTGATCGGATGATTTTTTTACCGGGAGATGTACCGTTGGTAACCCCCGATGAGCTCGAGGCGATTCTTGATGGATTTGCGGAGCCTGTTAAGGGCATTTGTCTGGTTCCTGCCTCCGATTTGGGCGGAACCAACTGTTTGGTGGCCTCGCCCCCCGACTGTGTAGTCTTTCAATTTGGTATCGACAGTTTTAGAAAACATGTTGCTGCGGCGGGAGCCGCCGGGCTGTCGCCGGTGGTGCTCAAGTTGCCGGGGTTAGGGCTCGACGTTGATACACCCCAAGACCTACACGAATTGATGACCCGGCTGGCATTTAAGGGATCAGAGTCCCATACTTATCGTTATTGCATGGAGATTGATGTGGATGCACGTTTAGCATCCGTCATTGGAGGTGAGGATTGAATCATTTTGCAACAGAGCTGTTAGAGAAGGCGGCAAAAGGCCAGGGTCTTTCCGATGATGAGGCGCTCAGCCTAGGGGAGTTTTCAAACACGGATGATTTGTTAAAAGTTGCAGGGCCTGTCCGGGATCTGGCTCACCCCAACGCGATTTCTTATTCTCGAAAAGTGTTTATACCTCTGACGCATCTCTGCCGAGATGTCTGTCATTACTGCACGTTTGCCCAGGTACCCAGAAAACTTAAAGCGCCGTATTTAACACCTGAAGAAGTCCTCAAGATCGCCTCAGAGGGGGCTCAAGCCGGCTGCAAAGAAGCCTTGTTCACCCTTGGAGATAAGCCCGAAGAGCGCTACAGCGCGGCCCGGAAAGGTCTAAAAGAGCTTGGGCAAGACTCGACCTTAAGCTATTTGCGAGACATGGCTGAGCTGGTGCTCAACGAAACAGGGCTCTTTCCGCATTTAAACCCCGGTCTGATGACGGCTGCTGAGTTTGCGGAGCTGCGCAAAGTGTCTCTGTCCATGGGCATTATGCTTGAGTCTGCTTCCGATCGTTTGACAGAGAAAGGAATGCCGCACTACGGTTCCCCAGATAAGATCCCTTCAAGGCGTCTCGAAACGATCCGGTTGGCGGGAGAGGCTGGCGTTCCGTTTACCTCGGGTATTTTGATTGGTATCGGGGAAACCCGTCGGGAGCGCATCGAATCGCTGCTGGCGCTGAGATCGGCAAACACCCCGACCGGCCATATCCAGGAACTGATCATCCAAAATTTCAGAGCGAAACCGGAAACATTGATGGTCAATGCGCCTGAACCTGATCTCAATGAGCTGCTTTGGACCATCGCACAAGCGAGGCTGATCTTTGGCTCGCAGATGAATATCCAAGCCCCCCCCAATTTAAGCCCCGGAGTTTTTCACCGCATTATCGATGCGGGGATCAATGATTGGGGCGGCGTCTCACCGGTCACTCCAGACTTTGTGAACCCAGAAGCACCTTGGCCTCATCTCAGCAATCTTGCACAAGAAACTGCAAGAGAAGGGAAAGTGTTGGTTGAACGCTTGGCTTTGTACCCCAAACAGGTCCAAGCCCTAGATCAATGGGTCGATGTGGCCCTGCAGCCAATGGTGCTGGATACCGTGGACGGCGAAGGGTTTGTCCGGGGCGAAGACTGGGCAGCGGGTGAATCTCCTATGCCGCCTGCGGCAGATTTGGCCCGGGTGACTCAGATTCCAAAACTGCAGCCATCAGCAACGCTGTCGGACATTCTACAGCGTGCGGTCGCGGGAGAGACACTGGCTGAACAAGATATCGTCCGCTTGTTTATGGCACGGGGCGATGAAGTAACTCATGTCTGCCAGGCTGCCGATCAGGTTCGAAAAAAATTGGCGGGTGACGAGGTGACCTATTGCGTGAATCGCAATATTAATTACACCAACGTGTGCTATTTCAAGTGCCAGTTCTGCGCTTTTTCGAAGGGAAAAATGAGTGAGAATTTGCGGGGTCGGCCTTATGACCTTTCCTCGGAAGAAATCATGCGACGAACACGTGAGGCACACGATCGGGGCGCATCGGAAGTGTGTTTGCAAGGGGGCATTCACCCCGAGTACACCGGGCAAACCTACCTTGATATCTGCCATACGATCAAGCAAGTGGTTCCAGAGATGCATATTCATGCTTTTTCACCCCTCGAGGTGTGGCAGGGCGCAAAAACCTTGGGTCAGTCTTTGCCTGAGTATCTCACCGCATTGAAGGAAGCTGGGCTAGGCACGCTGCCCGGGACTGCTGCGGAGATATTAGATGATGAGGTTCGTTCAACGCTATGCCCAGACAAAATCAATACCAGCCAATGGCTTGAAGTAATGGAGGCGGCCCATGGGGTCGGCTTCAATACCACCGCGACCATTATGTACGGGCACATCGAGCGCTATGAACATGTGGCACGGCATCTGCTCCGTATTCGAGCGCTACAAGAAAAAACAGGTGGATTTACAGAATTTGTTATTCTGCCGTTCATCCATATGGAAGCGCCGATCTATCTAAAAGGAAATGCACGAAGGGGACCAACCTTCAGAGAAGCGATTTTGATCCATGCGATTTCTCGCTTGGCGCTCAATCCAGTATTCCGAAACATTCAGGCCTCTTGGACGAAGCTAGGACACGAGGGGGTTAAGGCTTGCCTAAATGCGGGGGTCAACGACCTGGGCGGGACGCTAATGAACGAGACGATCACCCGGGCCGCGGGTGCAGCCCATGGTCAAGAAACGTCGCCAGAGGAAATGGAAGCCCTGATTTTGGCGGCTGGGAGAACCCCGCGTCAGCGCGCTACGGACTACGGTCAGGTCTCAGACGCCCAGAGAGAGAAGTCACTGGGTGCGGTGACGTTGCAAGACCCTATTTATAATTCAGCGAAACGTTATGAACGCGGCAAGCAGTCCAAGGCGCAATTAATTCGTCCCGGATTAATGCCCGAAGAAATTATTGCCAGTTCTGAAATTATTTGATCCCTAGCGATGATGGGGCTGAATGATATCGGGTTATCAATCGTGGCCGCCTAACCCATTTGGGTCAATAGAAGTGACATGATCCAGGGATGACTTGGTACAGATAAAGCGTAGATCGTAAGACTCAGAGGAGAGAAAGATATGGCCGTACCACAAAGAACTGCGCTGACCCTGCCCGACCCAAGAGGGGTGGACGGGACGATAGAAATGGCAAAATGGGCGGAGGCAGAAGGCTATGACGATCTTTGGTTTGCCGACAGCTCAGGGGTTGACGCACTGACCACCGCTGCTGCGGTGGCCATGAACACCGAGCGCTGCCGTATCGGTACCGCAATTATTCCTGTTTTCTCGAGGACGCCAGCAGTGCTGGCATCAACCGCCCATGTTCTCCATCAACTATCGGATGGACGATTTATTTTAGGGTTAGGCTCCTCAAGTCAAACCATGATGGAGAATTGGCATGGACTTCATTTTGAGAAACCCCTGACACGGGTGAAGGAAACAGTTGAGCTCATTCAAAGTATGCTACGAGGAGAAAAATCCGATTACGATGGCGAAACTGTCAAGAGTCGAGGCTATCGGCAGTTGCCCCTTGAAGCCGGTGCTCAGCCGGTCTACATGGCAGCCTTGCGGAGTAAAATGCTTGAAGCAGCAGCAGAATTCAGTGATGGCGTGATCTTGAATTTGTTCCCTCGGGGAGCCCTCCCGAAAATGATGGATCATATCCGGAGCGGGGCCGAACGAGCGGGTAAATCACTGGAAGATGTTGAAATCGTTTGCCGACACCAAGTGATCGTGACGGATGATAAAGAAGGCGCCAGGAATATGATTCGCGCGGCGTTTGCACCCTATTATGCGACACCCGTCTACAACGCGTTTCTGGCCTGGGCGGGTTACGAAGCGGTGGCGGAGACTATCCGGGAAGGCTGGGCGGCAAAAGATCGAGCGAAAACGACCTCAGCACTCGATGATCAATTGGTGGATGATATTGCGATCATTGGCTCTCAGGAAGAATGTCAGGAACGGATTAGAGCCTACGCTGAGGGTGGTATTACGACCCATATCATTTCTTGCGTGTCGGGGAAGGAGGCGCAGGCCACCTACCGTGCTTTCACAGGCAATGCGTTTTCCTTTTAGAGGTGGCTCGAAAGTAGAGATGACGCGAAAGCGAGACTGATTTGAAGCCAAATTAAGATAGAAGTTCGGCGTAGATAAAAATCAATTTTGACAGCAATTAGGAAAAGTTTATGAAAATCGATGGTGGTTTAATGGGTGATTTGGCCCAAGCTGGACAGCATGCAGCGAAGCTTGAGGGACAGGGCTACAATGGGGTCGTAACGGCGGAGACGTCGCACGATCCTTTTTTCCCGCTTCTGCTGGCGGCTCAAGAGACGTCGAATATTCAATTGACGACTTCCATCGCAGTGGCTTTTTCCAGAACACCGATGAATTTGGCCAACATCGGCCACGACTTAAACAGTTTTTCGAAAGGTCGGTTTATCCTAGGGCTTGGTTCCCAAATACGGCCGCATATTACCAAGCGATTTAGCATGCCATGGTCAAAGCCAGCAGCAAGAATGCGCGAATTTATCTCAGCAATGAGGGCGATCTGGGCTTGTTGGCATGATGGAACGCCGCTTCAATTTGAGGGAGATTTCTATACCCATTCATTGATGACCCCGATGTTTACGCCGCTCGACACCGAGTACGGCGCGCCGAAAGTTTTTCTGGCTGCTGTCGGTCCTTTGATGACAGAAGTTGCCGGGGAAGTGGCGGATGGGGTCATTATCCATGCTTTCACGACCGAGAAGTACCTCCGCGAGGTGACGTTGCCGGCGGTGATGCGTGGACTCGAAAAATCCGGCCGCTCAAGAGACGATTTTGAGATCAGTTATCCTGGATTTGTAGTCACTGGCGCCACCGAGGAAGCTTTCAACGCCAACAAGCAAGCCGTCTGCAAACAAATCGCGTTTTATGGATCAACACCCGCTTACGCACCGGTTCTGGGTGTCCATGGTTGGGGTGATTTGCAGCCCGAACTGAATCAATTGTCAAAGCGCGGACTTTGGGATGAGATGGCGACGCTGATCACCGATGATATTCTTGCAGAGTTTGCGGTCGTTGGAGAACCAGAAGTGGCAGTGGATCTCTTTAAGTCGCGATTCAGCGATGTTGTTGACCGCACTATGGGAAATTTTGTGGGTCGAGATGATGCCCAAAGTCGAGAACTGCTCGCGAGACTGTCAGCTTAAGAATGTTGCATGAAGGTCGTCGGCGGCAGCGACTTTTGACTGCCCCCTTATTCGGAACAAGCCGAAAAATTTTGACGCAACAAGAGAAAGGGAAGGCGCCCGTGGGGGCTCTGTGAACGCGATCAGCATAAACAGAGCCGGTGACGCCTAGCTTGAAGAAAAACGAGTCAGTAGAAGAATGCACTTTGCGGTTAGATGGCGTGCCTAACCCCTCGTAATCAACGGTTAAAATAAAGGAAAGTAACATTATGAAACTAGGAATACTCGCGGGATACTCCGGAAAAATGATGAATATCGACATTCAGCGAATCAAAATGGCTGAGAGTCTAGGGTACGATTCGTTATGGACCGCTGAGGCTTACGGCTCTGATGCCGTGACACCAGCGGCCTGGATTTTGGCACAGACCGATAAAATCAAAGTGGGTACGGCGATTATGCAGATGCCCGCACGGTCCCCAGCATGTACCGCGATGACAGCAATGACGCTCAATCAGTTGTCAGAAGGTCGGTTTCTCGTGGGCTTAGGGGCCTCTGGGCCCCAAGTCGTTGAGGGATGGCACGGTGTGGCCTATGGAAGGCCGGTGACTCGGGTCAAAGAGTACGTCAGCATCATGAAAAAAATATTCGCCAGAGAGGCGCCGGTTGAGCATGAAGGTTTTCATTACAGCTTGCCCTATAACGGCAGCGATGGAACCGGTCTTGGGAAGTCTTTAAAAAGCATCCTGCAGGCGGACACGACGATTCCAATCTACACCGCATCGATCACGCCCAATGGATTGGCGGGTAGTGCGGAGGTCGCTGATGGGGTTTTCCCAATCTGGATGGATCCAAGTAAGCCAGAGGTTTTGAGGCCCAGCATCGATAAAGGCCTTCAGAAAAATGGCCGCTCAATGCTTGATTACGATGTGGCGCCGTTTGTGACATGCATTATGGGGGATGACCTAAATGCGTGCCGGATGCCGATCAAAGGTAATATGGCACTCTACATTGGCGGCATGGGCGCTCGGGATAAAAATTTCTATAACGATTATACCAAGGCGCTTGGCTTTGAAGATGCGGCGATCAAGATCCAAGATCTGTATCTCGAGGGTCGAAAGGATGAGGCGATGGCAGCGGTTCCTGATGAGCTGGTTGATGCCTGTCATCTCGTCGGCCCAGCGGAGCACATCAAAGAGCAGCTCCAGCGCTGGAAGTCTGCAGGGGCCAATGGCGACGTGGGTTCCATGCTGATTGGTGCTGGCCAGCCCGAAGCTTTGGAACTGATTGCCTCGGAAGTTCTGTAAGGCAGAGTGTGTCCAAGGTGTCCTTCAGTGTTCGAGCGTTTGAGGATATCAGCAGTATAGGTGAGTCGACCTGGCAACAGTTTGCTGATGTTGCCGGGGAGCCATTCGACCCTTTTGTGTCCTATATTTTCCTCCAAGCCTTAGAGCAGAGTGGTTCTGTCTCTAGGCAAGCAGGATGGCTGCCCTATCATCTTTTGCTTGAAGACGACCAACAACAACCCCTGGGCGTGATGCCTCTCTATCTCAAAGGGCATTCCCAAGGGGAATACATTTTTGATTATAGTTGGGCGGACGCCTTCGAACGGGCGGGCGGGCGCTACTACCCCAAAATGCTCTCGGCGGTACCCTTCACGCCAGCATCCGGCCGTCGCATCTTGGTGGCCAATCCAGAACATGAAGCGCCGCTCTTGCGGGGTGCGGCGTCGATTGCCGAAGAAATGAACGTGTCCTCGGTGCACATTAATTTTTTAAACCAAGCGCAATGGCAGAGCTGCAAAGACAATAATTGGTTGCTGCGGACGCACAAGCAATATCATTGGCAAAATGAGGGGTACGCGTCCTTCGAAGGTTTTCTAGACCGCTTATCGAGTAAAAAGCGCAAGAATATTCGTCGTGAACGACGGGATGCCCTGGCCAGTGGTGTGACGATTGAACGTTTGACCGGTAACGATATCTTAGAGCAACATTGGGACGCGTTTTACCAGTTTTATATCGATACGGGTTCTCGCAAATGGGGCTCGCCCTACTTGTCTCGCGAGTTTTTCAGTTTGGTGGGGGAGCGCATGTCAGAGCGTATCCTGTTGATCATGTGCAAACGTGCCGGTCGGTATGTCGCTGGGGCTATTAACTTTATTGGTGATGAATGTTTGTTTGGGAGAAATTGGGGTTGCCTTGAACACCATCCATTCTTGCATTTTGAGGTTTGCTATTACCAGGCGATTGAATTTGCGATAGAACGCGGCCTCAAACGGGTTGAGGCAGGTGCCCAGGGTGAGCATAAGCTGGCACGAGGATACTTGCCCAGTCATACCTATAGCGCGCATTGGATCGCCCATGAAGGATTTAGAGAGGCTGTCGGACGGTTCCTCTCAGAAGAGCGTGATCATATTGCGGACGAAATAGACTATTTAGAGCAGTTCTCGCCGTTTAAGGCAGCAGCCGTTGGCTTTAAGAACGAAACAGAGTAAGGAGGGAAAATGAGTGTAGTTACAAGCCATAACCAAGGCAGTGTTCGGGTTGTCACCATGAACCGGCCCGATGCACTGAATGCGTTCAGCTCTGAGATGATGGATGATTTATGCGATGCGTTTATTGAGGCGGCAGCGGATACAGATACCAAGGTCTTGGTCCTCACAGGTGCCGGCAGAGCCTTTAGCTCGGGCGCTGATCTGAAATCAATGGGAACCCAGAGTGCCCCGCCCAAACACGGCCTGGCTGGATTGCTCGATTCGATTATCGAATTTCCCAAGCCTTTTTTAATCGCGGCAAACGGTTTAGGCGTTGGAATTGGCTGCACGATTCTGGGTTTAGCCGATATGGCCTTTGCTGCAGATTCCGCCCGTTTCAAGTGCCCCTTCTCGGCCCTTGGGCTCACCGCAGAAGCGGCGAGCACGGTGACCTTCCCTGGTTTGATTGGCCACCAAAAAGCGAGTTGGATTTTGCTGGCCTCGGAATGGGTGAGCGCCGAAGAAGCCAAAGATGCGGGTCTGATTTTGGCGCAGTTTCCTTTGGAACGCTTGATGGATGAGGTTATGGGCCGGGCGCAGACCCTTGCGCAATTGCCACTGGCATCGCTCATTCAAACCAAAGCGCTGATGATGCGTTCAGTGAAGGCAGATCGAAAAGCCGCCGTCTTGGCGGAGAATGAGGGCTTGGATCGTCTTGCAGGTGGCGCCGCAAACCGTGAGGCAGTGAAGGCGTTTGTTGAAAAGCGCAGCCCTGATTTTTCAGGGCTCTAATCGTGCTGCTCCGAGAGGTACAAGAGAGCGGTCAGTCCGTTGGCTGCTTTCGGGGACAGGGTTACAATGCCCTAGGGGATAGTAATTGAGCATCTCGAGGGGTTAATGGTGATGAACCCGAGTCCCGTGGAAACCAGCCGATGGAGGATCATGAGTCATGTTGGGATTTGATCAATCCACTGCATTGATTACCGGGGCCTCCTCAGGAATCGGCGAGGCCCTGGCTTATGCTTTGGCTGACCGCGGCCTTGACTTGGTCATCACAGCGCGAAGAGCTGAACGATTGGCAGCCATCAAAGAAAACCTGGAAGGCCGGGTGAAAGTTGTCACCATCCCGTGTGATTTAACGGCGACCGGCGGCCTTGAGCATTTGATCAAGACCTTGGACGAGGCCGACACGCCCATTGATATGCTGGTGAATTGCGCGGGTTTGGCGCCCCATATTGATTTTTTGAATGCCGATGATTCGTCTCAGCAAGATCTCATCGCGTTGAATGTGACTGCGCCAACTCGCTTGATCAGCCACCTTTTACCCCCTATGCGGGCACGAGGCTTTGGCAGTGTGCTCAATGTCTGTTCCGTTGCAGCCTTTCATCCGGTACCGAGCATGGCGCAGTACGGGGCGAGTAAGGCCTATCTGTTATCTTTAACCGAGGCGCTCAGTGAAGAGCTCAAGGGTACTGGGGTGACTTTTTGCGCGCTTTGTCCTGGGGTGACGAAGACTGAGAGTGCCATTACCGAAATTGTTGAGGCTTTACCAGAAGCCATGGTGTTAGCGCCGGCAGCGGTTGCTGAAGCTGGGCTTAATGCGCTTGATTCTGGAGAGGTGGTTTGCGTTCCAGGTCGATTGAATCAAGCCGCGGTGACTGCCGCTCAATTTCAGCCCCGGTGGCTTGTGCGGTCTTTGGGCGGTTTAATGGCTAAATTTAGAACTGAATCCGTTGCCACCCCAAGCCATCGAAAAGACTCAGCCAAACAGTAAACGCGGCCTTCAGCTAATGGATGCCAAATCAGGAGGTCGAATTTGGAACTTCGCTCAGATCCCAGCACGATTGATGCATCATGGTTAACTCAGGTCCTCCAGAACCGATATCCAGGGGGATCGGTTGATCAAGTCGATTCAGCCTCCATTGGAACCGGTCAGGTTGGCGAGAACGTCCGGTTTTCATTGCGTGGCCAAGGGATACCTGAGTCGGTGGTTGGCAAGTTCCCGTCGCTCGATCCGGTCAGCAAACAAACGGGAATTCTGCAAAGAAATTACGTGCGCGAGATCTTTTTTTATCAGGCGCTGCAGTCGGAAGTGAAGATTCAGACCCCGGTCATTCACCATGCGGCGATCGATCCAGAGACGCATGAGTTTGTTCTGATTATGGAAGATCTTGCTCCTGGACAGCAGGGTGATCAGCTCGCGGGCTGCTCGGTAGATCAGGCCGCGCTAGCCTTAGAACAATTGGCGCACCTGCAGGGCCCGAAATGGGGTGATGAGGCGTTAGCGCGGCATGATCTGTTGATGGGCGCCGGCGCCACCGACGGCGCAAGCCTCCTGACGGAGCTTTATCAAAACTTAATGCCGGGCTATCTTGCGCGGTATCAAGATACCTTGTCCCCTCTTGAGGTGACTGCGACAGAGGGGTTGCTTGAGAGACTCCCTAGCTATCAAAGTCTTTATGCCAATGAGCCCCCGGTATTGATTCATGTTGATTACCGTTTGGACAATATGATGTTTGGCGGGCCTTATCCGCTGACCGTGGTGGATTGGCAGTCGTTGTCAATGGGCTGTCCCCTAAACGACGTCAGCTATTTTTTGGGGACATCGCTGCTCACGAGTGATCGCCAAAAGGAAGAGCGTGCGCTGATACGACATTACTTAGAGGTTTTAGGCAGTTACAAGGTCGATCTGAAGTTTGACCAGGCGTTTGACTACTACCGAAATTATGCACCGGCGGGCATGATCATGGCGTTGATTGCGTCCATGATTGTTGGTGAAACCGATCGTGGTAATGACATGTTTATGGCGATGGCCCAGCGCAGTATTGCCATGAGCCGAGACCTAGATGTGCTTGCTTAGTTGAGTCCGGGGGCGAGCGCGGGGTTTGCGGGCAAATGGTCAAACCGTGAGGCATCTCGTTGCTCCCCATAGGCCTTGACAATGGGCTCAAGCTCAAGGGGCGATGCGCCGTGCAGAATGACGCCGTCGGCACCCAGGTCAAATTGGTGGTTAATGGCTTTCACGCAATCATCTGGCGTTCCATAAGCGGCCGGTGCTAGCCACTCCTCTGGAATTAAATTCTCAACGATCTCTAGTTCCTCGGTGGTGCCTGTTTGGTCCAAAGCGCCTTGAAAATTTCGAACTAGTTCATCGGCCCTAAAGGCCTCTAAGACCCCAGGATCCCATCGGTTGGTCGATACCATCAGGTCACCATAGGCTTGAAGATAGGTGGCCATTCGTCCGACGCGTTTCTTCAGTTGTAGTGCTCTGGGTAAGTGATCACCGATCGTTGCCAAACAAGACCAGACTCTCACCGAGGCGGGGTCGCGACCGGCATCCACGGCGGCTTGCTTGACCGTGTCCACCGCGCGCTGGGTTGTTTCGTCGGTGAAAAAAGTGTGCAGCACGACGGCATCGAATGCGCGCCCACCCAATGCCAGTGAGTTCGGTCCAAAGGCGGTCAGAGTTAAAGGAATATGCTCTGAAAAATTCGGATCAAGGCGAAGCGCGGGCCAGCTTCCAGCGGCGCCGCTATGACCGATCACGGTTTTGCCGTGATGAAGTTGTCGCATGAGCCCGGCGAAATCCTCCATCGCCGCTGTGGTAATCGATGGCAGTCCAAAGGCTTTGAAAACCGGTTCGATGCCGCGCCCTAAACCCAATGAAAATCGACCACCAGTCAAGAAGTGCATTGTGCTGGCAAAGGCAGCGGTGACGATAGGGTGCCGGGTATTTTGATTGGTTGCAGCGGTGGCGATTCCGATGCGATTAGACACTGCCCCGACCGCGCCCGAGAGTGTTGCGATTTCTTTGATGTTGAATCGTTCAGAAATGAAACAGGCGCCTAGGCCCATGGCCTCTGCGGTTGCTACTTCCTCGATAAGGTCTCGGGGAGATTTTGGCGCTCCTGCTAGGGTGTAAAAGCCAATTTCATTCATGGCTGTGACGGTCATGTTGTAGTCCTTAGTGAATTCATCCCGGAGGGAAAGGGTTCAGGCAGACTGCCAGTTCTGTAGTTTTTTGTCTATAAATACGGTTTACTCAGGGGTCCAAGAGTTATGCCGATTTAGCGCGCCCGAAGTGATCAATTGAAGTCAATGTTTTCAACAGCTTTAAAAGAGTTGCCGCCTTTTGGTGAGGCAGTCGGTATGGTCCTCGAGGAAAACGATCCGGGTCCGGGGATATCCGTGCTTTTGCCAGGTCATCCGCGCCTCGCCAATGACGAAAGTGATCAGGTTTTTCATACCGGGGCTATTCTCGCCATTATCGACAACTCTGCTGGGTGGTGTATCCGGGATCATCCAGATTATGTTGAAGGGACGTCTATGGCGACCTTGGATTTGCGGGTGGATTTTTTACGCCGGATCAGCCTCACCCAAACCCTTCGGGTTCGAGCAGAGTGCGAAGCGATCAATGATAACGTGGCCTTTGTCCGCGCCACAGCAGAGGATGCCGAGTCCGGCCTGGTTGTCGCTGCAGGACTGGCGACATTCATGTTGGGTACGCCGAGTGGACTAGAGCCAAAGATTGGACCGGTTTGATGGGTGATGCTTTTTTCAATGAAGCAGAGACCGGGTTGATGTGCGCAGAGCGCCATCTAGAAAGGGCTGCTTATGCCAGATTCTTAGAGATTCGACTGATGATTGAGGGCGATCAGTTGCAAACCGTACTACCCCCGCGCGAGGATTTGATTGGTAACGTGAATCTTCCCGCCTTACACGGGGGTGTGCTGGGTAGTCTGCTGGACGTTACTGCGAGCTTAGCCTTGGTCTACCAAGCTGTTTTGACGAATTCGCCTAGACTCGTGAACATTGACGTCGATTATCTGAGGACTGGGCGAGTGCTTCAAACCTTTGGCGCTGCAGAGGTGGTTAGAATGGGACGTCGTGCCGCGAATGTTCGAGCAAGACTTTGGCAAGACGACCCTGAACGTCCGATCGCAGTCGCGCGTGCACAATTTTTGTTGCCCCAGCGCGGGGAATAATGGGCCTTTGGTTCGCTCGCGCATTGAATTTATGTGGTTGTTCTGAGCCTGGTGCCGAAGCATCAGCGACGCCCACCCCCCGGTATGATGACCGCGGATTCGATCGATTCAGCGAACGATCGATTGTTGGCGCTCCAAAGGATTTGAGGAAAGTGCGCCAAGGTTCTGCGGCCCGATCCTAGAGAAGGTTTAGAACCCACTAAATGGCTTTTCAAGACCCCAAGCGCTTTGCCGGTTAGTCGGTCACAGCGCCCTTTGAAGCAGAGCTGACCAATTTTGCATATTTTGCCAGGACACCGCGCTCAGTATAGGGTTTGGGTGCGCTCCATTGAGCGCTCCTGGCAGCGAGGGTATCGTCGCTCAGATTGACGCTGATCATGTTGCGCTCTGCATCGATGGTGATTTCATCGCCGTCTTCGAGTAGCGCAATTGGTCCTCCTTCGTAAGCCTCGGGGGTGATGTGACCAATCACAAAGCCATGAGAGCCACCGCTAAAGCGACCATCGGTAATGAGAGCAACATCTGAAGACAAGCCCCGGCCATTGATAGCGCTGGTGGGAGACAACATTTCGCGCATCCCCGGCCCCCCCTTGGGACCCTCATAACGCACGACGACCACATCCCCTGATTGCACGGTGCCGTCTAAGATCGCATCGAGTGCGGCCTCTTCGCCATGAAAACAGCGGGCCTTCCCCGAAAAACTCAGTCCCTCGTGGCCGGTAATCTTAGCGACTGAGCCTTCTGGAGCGAGGTTGCCCTTGAGAACGATGAGATGGCTATCTTTTTTTATGGGATTTGATAACGGGCGAATAATGTTCTGATCCGCCGGGTAGGGCGCGACACTTTCTAAATTTTCAGCCAGCGTTCTCCCCGTGACGGTTAGACAATCCCCATGAAGCAAACCCGCTTCGAGCAATGTTTTCATGAGGGGTTGGATACCCCCAATCGCGATCAATTCGCTCATCGAATAAAGTCCTGCGGGCCGCATATCGGCAAGCACCGGTACGCGCTTTCCGATCTCGGTAAAATCGTCAATCGTGAGGGGCACGCCCGCGGCATGTGCAATCGCGAGGAGGTGCAGTACAGCATTGGTCGAGCCCTCCAGGGCAATGGTGACGGTAATTGCGTTCTCGAAGGCCTCTCGGCAAAGGATGTCGCTGGGCTTGATGTCTGCTGCGATCAATTTCACAACAGCATCACCAGCGGCCAAACAGTCCTGCCGCTTTTGCGGCGAAATGGCTTCTTGTGCAGAAGAATTAGGCAGTGAAAGTCCGAGTGCTTCAATCGCCGAAGCCATCGTGTTTGCGGTATACATGCCGCCACAAGAACCTGGACCTGGAATGGAGGTGGCTTCGATATCTTTTAGGGCGAGTTCTGACAGGTTACCGCTCGCAAATTGACCGACTGCTTCGAAAACAGAGACGACATCCCGGCGGTCTTTTCCAGGTTGAATGGTACCGCCGTAAACAAAAACACTGGGCCTGTTCAGTCTAGCCATCGCGATCGCGCAGCCGGGCATATTCTTATCACAGCCGCCAATGGCAACAAAACCATCGAAGCCTTGACCTGCTACAACAGTCTCAATGGAGTCAGCAATGACTTCTCTTGAGACCAACGAGTAACGCATTCCAGGTGATCCCATTGAGATCCCATCGCTGACGGTAATCGTGTTGAATGTGATCGCCTTAGCATCGGCATCTTCGGCCCCAATGGCCGCAGCTTCAGCCAAATCGTTGATGTGAACATTACAGGGCGTCAGGTTACTCCAAGTTGAGGCGATACCGACTTGAGGCTTTTTGAAGTCATCTTCTGAGAAGCCGACCGCATGGAGCATGGCTCGGGCGGCAGCTTTTTGAAGGCCGTCAACGACTTGAGAAGAATAGGGTCTTTTTACTGAGCCACTCATGGCAGATTCCTCAACTTTGAAGGAAGGCAAAATAGCATATTTGCTCCGGTGGTTCGACAATATCCACCGGCCGGCAGCATTCCCAGAAGCAGCCGCGGGCTCGCCAGGTCGATTAAAGTCATTGCTGTTAGGAAAGAGCGGACTGGAATCCGCTTCAGCAATCGTAGGCAATCTGGGATACTACAACGTCAAAGGAGTGACCGCATGAGTAGAATGAGTTGGCCGTTTGTCGCGGGAAATTTTCCATTGATCACTCGGACCGAAGGTTTGTATCTCTATGATGATTCGGGCAGAAAAATTTTAGATGCAGCGGGCGGCGCTGTGGTCTCTAATATTGGCCATGGTCGCGGTAGAGTGGCTGAAGCGATGGCGGCGGCGGCGAGTGAAACCAGTTACGTGGTGCCCCCGTTTCAAACACCTAGTCGTCTAGCGCTGGTAGACGCGCTTGATCAGAATTGGTTGCCGAGCAGTTTAACCAGAGCGCACTTCTCCTCTGGAGGCACTGAGGCCAATGAAGCCGCAATGAAACTCGCGTTGCAATACCAACAGGCCATAGGAGAGCACCAGAGAGTCAAGCTGGTTGGGCGATCTATTTCCTATCACGGAACAACGCTTGCGACGGCATCAATCAGTGGTCATCCCGGACGTAAACGCGGTCTTGAAAGCGCGTTACCGGACTATGTTTCGGTGCCTGCTCCCTATCCGCTGCGGGCACCTGAGGGTCTCAACCTCGATTCGATAGGTCAGTACTACCTTGATCAGATGCGTGATGTCTTGATGGCAGAGGGCGCAGACACCATTGCTGGCTTTATCGCCGAGCCGATTACCGGATCTTCGGGAGGGGCGATTGTGCCGCCTGAGGACTACTGGCCCAAAGTTCGCAGTCTGTGCGACGAGCTAGGCATCATCCTGATTTTGGACGAGGTGATGACTGGGTTTGGTCGAACTGGGCTCGATTTTGGCTATCAGCATTGGCCCATTGAACCGGATATTCTCGTCAGCGGGAAAGGACTTGCGGGCGGCTATGCCCCCTTGGGCGGGGTCTTCACCAATGAACGGGTGGGCAGTGCGATTGAGTCCGCAGGCTATCAGGTCATGTTCAATACTTTTGGGGCGCACCCTTCGGCTTGCGCCGCGGCTGTTGAGGTGTTGACGATAATGCGGGAGGAGGAATTGGTAGAGCGGGCTGCAACACAAGGCGCTTATCTGCACAATCAACTGTCTTTGGCATTTTCTGATCATCCCTTTGTTGCCGAAGTGCGCGGTCGAGGGCTGTTGGCTGCCATCGAAGTGGTTGCAGACCGATCGACCCTAGATCGATTTCCCCAAGAGCGTAGTGTCAGTAATCAAATTGTTGCCGAGGGGCTTGATCGGGGTGTCTTCTACTATTTTGGAGGTACTGGCGAAGTGCGGGACGTGGTTTGTCTTGGACCTGCATTCACCGCGACGAATTCAGAAATCGATCAGATGGTGGATGTACTCGTTCAATCGGTCGCAGCCGCGGTCGGCAACTAGCGTAGTTTCCGCGCCCTATCAATTTTGGGTCAATGGATCGGTAGGACTGCATGGTCTAATCAGGGAAGAAACGTTCTAGTTAAAAAAAGCCAGTGAAATAGGTCAGTAAAAAAGTTCAGTGAACAACCCCAGTGAAAAGCTTCATTGAAAAGCTCTGTTGAGAAGCTTCATTGAAAAGCTGCGGTTTTAAAGATTATCGCCCTAGGAGGGGTCAGCATGGCCAGTGGATTAGCAAAAACCTTATTGAGTCGGGAAGTCTTAGCACTGGCGTGTGGTGCCATGATTGGCTGGAGTTGGGTCCTATTGACCGGGGAATGGCTGAGCCGAGCGGGTACGATGGGTACGGTGATTGCGTTTATGATCGGGTCGTCGATTGTGATCCTGATCAGCCTTGCCTATGCCGAATTGGCCTCTGCGATGCCCCTGGCTGGCGGAGAACATCACTACACGAAGCGGGCACTGGGCTACACCTCATCGTTTATCGCGAGTTGGGCGGTTGTGATCGCTTATGTCACGGTCTGCGTCTTTGAATCGGCGGCTCTGCCTACAGCGCTCCAGTATTTGTTCCCGGACCTGGGTGTTGGATTGCTCTGGTCAGTCGCGGGATCTCCGGTTTACGCCTCTTTAGTTGCTGTAGGCGCGATCGGGGCAGCGCTGATGACCTTCATTAATTACGTGGGTATTCGATTTGCAGCCTTTGTTCAAACCTTGATGACGGTGCTTTTTATCGCCGTTGGCCTACTTTTTTTTCTAGGGGTCGGAATTTCTGAGCCTCCCGCGTCCCGTGTGCCTGAGTTGAGCCAGGGCATCGTCGGAATTTTAGGCGTCTTAGTCATGGTGCCTGCGCTTTTGGTGGGATTTGACGTCATTCCCCAGAGCGCCGAGGAGATTAACCTGCCCCCGAATCGGATCGGCGGATTGTTGGTGATCTCGGTATGTTTAGCAGGTGGCTGGTATATCGCGATTTCCCTCGCTGTGGGCAATGCGCTCTCCGGACCCGAGTTAGAGGCCTCTACGATGCCAACTGCAGACGCTATGGCGGCGGTTTGGAGTAGCTCCGTGCTTGGCCAGGTGATGTTGCTTGCCGGTGTCGGGGGAATTTTGACCAGTTGGAATGCATTTATTATCGGCGGTAGTCGGATTCTCTATGCCCTGGCGGTCTCCGGGATGATTCCTCGGGTTTTTGCACGTCTGCACCCCAAATATAAGACGCCTACTGTGAGCATCCTTGCGATTGGTGGCTTGAGTATGATTTCACCGTTGTTTGGCCGAGAGATCTTAGTTTGGCTGGTTGATGCAGGGTCTTTCGCGATTGTCATTGCCTATTTGTTCGTCGTTGTTTCTTTCTTGAGATTACGACGGGTTGAGCCCGACATGATCAGGCCTTTCAAAGTCCCTTTCGGACAGGTTCTGGGCACCATCGCGCTTGTTCTGACGTTTGGCCTTTTGTTGCTTTATCTGCCCGGCTCTCCAGCCGCTCTGTTATGGCCAGAGGAGTGGGCAATGCTGCTGGCTGCTGGGGCCGTCGGGGTGATTTTCTATTTCCAGGGTCCTGCCAGAAAGTCGTGATGATTGCATCCGGTTAAAATGATGGACCGCTTTTTGATCAGATTGGTGCAGCGCTTGCAGCAGGGCTGCGGGCTCTTTATGCTGGGCCATCCCAGGCGCGTTCATTAAGGGAAACTGCAGGAGAGGCCGCAGCCTAGCGGAAGCAGCCAAAATACGAACGCTGTTTTTTACGGCGGCCAAATCGACGGCTTGGCCGATCGTATTCATTAATCAGAGTGTACAAACCAATCAAAGTGTATCAAGCAATTAAAGTGTATCAAGCAATCGAAGTGTGAATGACAAAAGGAAGAAACCATGGGTGACGTCTACATTGTAGAAGCGTGCAGAAGCGCAATCGGAAAACGGGGTAAAGGGTTGGCAGGACTTAAACCCGCGGATTTATTGGGTAAGGTTCAAAAAGCGGCCCTGGATCGATCGGGGATTGATCCTGCATCAGTGGATCAAGTGGTCGGTGGCTGCGTTTCTCAGGTGGGTGAGCAGTCTTTCAATATTGCTCGCATTGCTTGGCTCTCCCAAGGGTTACCCCTTGAAGTTGCCTCTACCACCGTTGATTCTCAGTGCGGTTCAAGCCAGCAAGCAACCTCGATGGCGGCGTCGATGATCGGAGCCGGGGTTGAGGATGTTGTGATGAGTTGCGGTGTTGAAATGATGAGCCGGGTTCCTTTGGGATCGAATATGCAAGGCGGCTCACCGATGGGCGAATCCTACAGCGCACATTATCAGCCGACGAGCCAGTTCATGGGCGCGGCGATGATTGCTGAGGAGTATCAGATCACACGTGCCGATACTGATCAGTTTGGGCTCGAGAGTCAGCAAAAAGCTATTCAAGCCTGGTCTGAAGGACGGTTCGATCGGGAAGTGGTCGACGTTGAAGCACCGATTTTGAATGAAAAGTTTGAGCCGACTGGCGAGGTTCAGGTGATTAGTAAAGACCAAGGTCTTCGCGAGACGACCCTCGAGGCGCTTTCAGGTCTGGAGCCAGTACCCGGGCAAGCGGTTCATACAGCGGGCTCTAGCTCCCAGGTGTCTGATGGTGCAGCAGCAGTCATTATGGCGAGCGAGGCTGCGTGTGAACGCCTTGGCGTTAAACCCCGGGCTAAAATTAAAGCGACCACTTTGGTCGGTGTTGATCCGGTCACGATGCTAAAAGGGCCGATTCCTGCCACACGTAAAGTGCTTGAGCGCGCCGGATTGGCGCTTGAGGATATCGATGTCTTTGAGGTGAATGAAGCCTTTGCATCGGTTGTACTGGCCTGGGAGAAGGACTTGGGTGTTGATCATTCTAAGGTCAACGTCAACGGCGGGGCCATCGCACTTGGGCATCCAACGGGAAGCACAGGCGCGAGACTGATCACGACTGCGCTGCATGAGCTTGAGCGAACAGGGGGACGTTATGCCTTGATCGCAATGTGCTGCGGGGGCGGCATTGGTACCGGCACAATCATCGAGCGCTTAGATTGAAGAAGGGCCCTGATTGGGCCCTGACTAACGATGAAAGAGCCGACTGAGACAGTCGGCTTTTTATCGCGTGATGGTTATGCGACTGCTGAGGCGGCTGCGGTTAATCTTGCCTTGAGTTGCGAGAGCTGGTCTCTTAGAGCCGCGGGCACTTTATCCCCAAAGGTTTCATAATAGGATTCAATCAAGGGGATTTCCGACAGCCAGCCATCGGTGTCAACCCGCAATAGTGTCGCAATTGCTTCTTCGGATAAATCTAGCCCTGAAAAATCTAATCCATCAAGGGTCGGCAGTTTCCCGATTGGGGTTTCAATCGCATCGGCTCGCCCTGCACAGCGTTCGAAAATCCATTGCAGCACCCGCGCGTTTTCTCCAAACCCTGGCCAAATAAACCCACCAGCATCATTTTTTCGGAACCAATTGACATAAAAGATTTTAGGAAGCTGGGCGCCATCAGTCTGACCAATGTTGATCCAATGCTGCCAGTAATCGGCCATGTTGTATCCGCAAAAGGGCAGCATGGCCATAGGGTCTCGGCGGAGTTCACCGATGGTGCCGGCTGCTGCTGCGGTTTTTTCGGAAGAGACGATGGAGCCAAAAAAGGTTCCTTGCTCCCAGGTGCTGGCTTCATTGACCAGCGGCACGACACTGCCCCTGCGGCCACCAAACAAGATCGCACTAATGGGAACGCCCTCGAGTCGCTCCCACTCTTCAGCAATAGCAGGGCATTGTGCAGCGGACACGGTAAAGCGGGCGTTGGGGTGAGCTGCTGGGGTGGTGCTCTCCGGAGTCCAGTGGTTCCCCCGCCAATCTATCAGTTTCTCGGGAGGTTCTGCGGTCATGCCTTCCCACCAAACATCACCGTCTTCAGTCTCCCCGACATTGGTAAAGATGCAGTTCGCATCGAGGGTCAGCATGGCGTTGGGATTGGTGTCCATGCCAGTGCCCGGTGCAACCCCGAAAAAACCAGCTTCGGGGTTGATCGCATAAAGTTGTCCGTCTGCACCAAACTTCATCCAGCAGATATCATCCCCGACGGTCTCAACCGTCCACCCCGGAATGGTTGGAACCAGCATCGCAAGATTGGTCTTCCCACAGGCGCTGGGAAAAGCGCCAGCAACGTAACGATATTCGCCCTCGGGATTAGTCAGTTTTAAGATGAGCATGTGCTCGGCGAGCCAACCTTCTTGGCGAGCCATGGCTGAGGCGATTCGCAGTGCGAAACACTTCTTGCCCAGTAGCGCATTGCCTCCGTAACCGGAACCAAAACTCCAAATTTCCCGAGTTTCTGGAAAGTGCGCAATATATAGGTTTTCGGGATTACAGGGCCATGGCGCGCTGACGTCATTGTGTTCGAGTGGCTGACCCACAGAGTGTAGGCAGGGTACAAAGCGACCGTCATGTCCGAGCTCCTCAAGCACAGGCGCACCCACCCGGGTCATAATGTGCATGCTGGCGACGACATAGGGGGAGTCAGAAATTTCGACGCCGATATGTGCGATGGGTGAACCGACTGGCCCCATGCTAAATGGGATGACGTACATGGTGCGTCCACGCATGGCGCCCTTGAATAGCTGCGTCAACGTTTCACGCATGGCTTCGGGCTCTGCCCAATGATTGGTTGGGCCTGCGTCGGCCTCATGTTGACTACAAATGAAGGTTCGGCTCTCAACACGTGCTACATCGGCGGGGTCCGAGCGAACCAGATAGCTATTGGGCCTTATTTCCGGATTGAGTGGCTTTGCAACGCCTGCCTCGGTCAGCGCTTGCATCATTGCCTGGTATTCCTCTGGACTTCCATCACAAAGAACGACCTGGTCTGGCTCGCAGAGGGTTTTGATGTCATCGATCCATTGATCAAGGGCGGGGTGTTGCGTCATAAGCTAGGTTCCGTAATCAAGGTTTTGCCGAGGCTTTTGGCTTTGGCAGTTCAACGCCGGAGGTCATCCAGTCGTCTGATCCCTTCAGGCATTAAATCAGGATCTCAGAGCTTTGGCGAGCCTGTGGACTCGTTTCGATACTGTATCGGTATGACTTAAGAGACCGCTGAAAGTACCAAGGCTCGATGAGATAAAAAAGAGAATAAAAGTAGTCTAATAGTTGCCTAAATGTCACGAATTGGAGGTGCCTTGGGTGAGAATCGATGCTGCTGGCTCGAGTGCGGTTGTTGAGCCCATTGAGGTCGGGCTCAAATCCACTACAATGGCCCGCACGCAGTCATGAACGCAAGAGTGAAAGATGCCCCTCGCGTCAAAACAAGGCTTGTTTGATTATCCTGCCTATTGGGCCGAATGCTTCGGTGTTGCGCCTTTTTTGCCCACATCACGGGCTGAGATGGATGCACTGGGTTGGGATCGCTGTGACGTTATTCTGGTCACGGGCGACGCCTACGTCGATCATCCAAGTTTCGGTATGGCAGTGATCGGTCGGACCCTTGAGGCCCAAGGCTTTAGGGTAGGGGTGATTGCCCAACCAGATTGGCGATCAGCGGATGCCTTTAAAACTCTGGGTGAGCCCGAGCTCTATTTTGGAGTTGCTGCGGGCAATATGGATTCGTTAATCAATCACTATACTGCGGATCGAAAGCGCCGAAATGATGATGCATATTCGCCGGATGGCGCCCCTGGTTTGCGACCTGACCGCGCCGTCATTGTCTACAGTCAGCGCTGTCGAGAAGCTTATGCGACTGTGCCGATTGTGATCGGATCGATTGAAGCGAGCCTGCGACGGATTGCCCATTACGACTATTGGAGTGACTCCGTTCGGCGGTCGGTTTTATTAGATTCCGCTGCGGATTTGCTGCTTTATGGCAATGCTGAGCGCGCTATTGTTGAGCTGACCCATCGGGTCAGTAGGGGCGAAAAAGTCGGTGCGATCAAGGATATTCGAGGCACCGCATTCATCTTGAAGCAACTACCGAATACCCTCCACCAGGTGGATGAGTCTGAGCTACCAGAGGATCAGGCTTCGAGTGTCTCGAATTCTCAGGTGATCGCTCGGTCCGGCGGAAAAGACCCTGTTAACGTCATTCCAGGGATGTCCTTGGCAGCATTCTCGAACGGACACGCCGCTGTGATTGCCTCGGATCGTGCCCAGCGGGTGATCGTTTTACCGGCCTTCGAGACAGTGGTAGAAAACGACCTGCTGTATGCCCACGCTTCAAGAATTTTGCATCGCGAGACCAATCCACTGAATGCCAATCCTTTGGCCCAACGACACGGTAATCAGTGGGTTTATTTAAATCCGCCGCCGATTCCGCTAACGACGGAAGAAATTGATCGAGTGTTTGAACTCCCCTATCAACGGGTGCCGCATCCGATGTACGGGGGGGCTAAAATCCCGGCCTATGACATGATTCGTTTCTCCGTCAATATCATGCGTGGCTGCTTTGGTGGATGTAGCTTCTGCTCGATCACAGAGCATGAAGGCCGCCTGATTCAGAGCCGTAGCGAGGCGTCAATTCTTAACGAAATCGAGCAGATTCGAGATAAGACGCCAGGTTTTACGGGAGTCATATCGGACTTGGGCGGCCCGACGGCGAACATGTGGCGTTTGGCGTGCAAAGATCCAGAGATAGAATCAAAGTGCCGGAGACCTTCATGCGTTTATCCCGGCATCTGTAAGAATCTCAATACAGATCAAACCCCACTCATAGGCCTTTATCGAAAAGCCCGGGCCTTGCCAGGGATAAAAAAGGTCCTGATCGCATCGGGCCTGCGATATGACCTTGCCGTCGAAACACCGGAATACGTCGAAGAATTAGTAAAGCATCACGTCGGGGGCTACCTAAAGATTGCCCCAGAGCACACTGAGGGTGGCCCACTCTCAAAAATGATGAAGCCGGGAATCGGGACGTATGACGCGTTCAAATCGTTGTTTGATCGTTTTTCGGCCGAGGCGGACAAAGAGCAGTACCTGATTCCCTACTTTATTGCAGGTCATCCGGGAACCACTGACACCGATATGATGAACCTTGCACTGTGGCTGAAATCAAATGGGTTTCGAGCGGATCAAGTTCAGTCTTTTTATCCATCACCTATGGCGACGGCAACGGCAATGTATCATTCCGGCGCGGATCCGTTAAAACGTCTAGGACGGGCGGCAATTCCTGTTGATGTGGTCAAGCAGCCCCAACAGCGTCGTTTGCACAAAGCCTTTTTGAGATACCACGATTCGAGTAATTGGCCCATGCTGCGGCAAGCTTTAAGGCGGATGGGGCGCGCGGACCTGATCGGTAACACCAAAGCGCATTTGGTCCCAAGAACCCAGTACGCGGGGCCGGTGGGTCAGGGGAAGCCTTTTAAAACCCAACACACGGGCTTACCGAAGACCCCTCGAATTCGTCGTCGGTCAAAACAGTCGAAAGATTCTTAGCAGGTGTGGATAATCCTGCTCCCTTCGCTTTAAGGTTAAACAGCATCTGCCAAAGGCAAGCGATCCCTTAATTCTCTTTTTAAAAATTTACCACTTGCGTTTCTGGGGAGGGGCGCGTCAAGGATCCAGAGATAGGAGGGGATCTTATGTTTCGCCATCAGTACCGCACAAAAAGAACGAATATCTTCGGCTGACTTGGATTGACCGGGTTTAAGATAGATGGCAGCGCCGACTTCCTCGCCCAGTCGGTCGTCCGGAACGCCAAAGACACTGCACTCAGCCAGTTCATCGATTTGAAATAGAACGGACTCAACTTCGCTGCAATAAATGTTTTCTCCGCCGCGCAAGACCATATCCTTAACTCGATCAACGATGAAGATAAACCCATCCTCATCGATGGTGGCCACATCGCCAGTATGTAGCCACCCGTCAGTAATGGTCTCAGCTGTGGCATCGGCACGATTAAGATAGCCTTTGATCACAGGGGCACCGCGAACCCACAGTTCGCCGGGTTCGCCAATCGTCTCAACGCCCTCGGCATTGACGGTTTTTGCCTCAAACGTTGGCATTGCTGGGCCGCAGCTCTCCGGTCGGTCAATAAAGAAGTCGCCACCGATTGAAGTAATGATGCCGCAGGTTTCCGTCATCCCGTAGCCCGTACCGGGTCTTGCGTTTTCGACGGTTTGATCAATCTTTCCGACGAGATCAGGTTGTAGCTGAGCCCCGCCACCCCCAACAGCAATCAAACTTGAGGTGTCATAGCGGTGAAAGTCTGGGTGGCTGATCAGTTCTCGGCTCATCACCGGCACACCCGTCAAGCTAGTAATTTTCTCCCGCTCTATGAGCTTGAGGGCCTCTCCCGCATC